>Ga0208375_1000800_pt1 | contig 40120 bp, 40 predicted proteins | sample RifOxyD1_FD_184038 | JGI IMG/M metagenome (GOLD analysis project Ga0208375, IMG submission 184038) | Soil microbial communities from Rifle, Colorado - Rifle Oxygen_injection D1 (SPAdes) | ecosystem: Environmental > Terrestrial > Deep subsurface > Rock core/Sediment | place: Rifle, Colorado... | reverse complement strand
ATACCTTTTCCCCAAGGCTCTCGAAGCTGCCGGTATGGACAGAGCCACTATCACCGTCGATGCCTCCCTCTGGCCAACTCTCATTCGTCCCTTAGGCTACGACGCTGGTATTCGTACCCTCAATCGTACTATCGAAGGAGTTGTTCGCAAAGTCGCCATGATGGTGGTTACGGGTCAAGCTCAAACCGTCCACCTCACTCCCGAAAACATCAAAGCCTTTCTTCCAAAATGGTAATGCTGTTGATCTCGTAACAAGATAAGCACACCCCATAACCTAAAATGTTATAATTATCCAAATCTAAATTGTTCGGAGGTCCTTTAAAATGCCCAAAACCTACAAGTGGATGATGACCAAGATGTCACTAAAAAAACTTGCGCTCAGGTCGTTATTTTTTTTGCTTTTACTTGCCGCAGTATCTTTGTACTACTTGTTCCAATTTAACTTTTTAACCAGCTTTTCCTCAATTATTCTCTTCTTGTTAGCTTCTCTTGCACTCAAAAAGTCAAAAGATGTAAGCACAGAAGAAGCGGTCAACGAAGAGCTTCAAAAATTCAACGTCGTTCTGACAAGTGAGGGAAAGCCAGTGCTCTCATATAGCACAGACGGACAACTCACCACCGTCAAACTGGGCAGACAAACATATGACCAGCTCAAAGAATATGTTTCCATGGGTGATAGTGTCTACATGGCGTACTTTGAAGTCAACGGCGGCTGGATCATCGTCGTTATCGAAGGCAAACTTGGCTCCAAAAACCAAAAAGCCATCGCTTTTAGATCAGTAGCGTCAGAGTAAATATGAAATATTTCTTTTCACTCACAAATCAACAAAAATGAGCAAGCCATCAAAGCCATAGCCTGGCTCACTCCCTACACAGGGAGTGTTTTTATATCAACTCTTTCATCTTCGCTTCTATTTTTTCAGCACGTTTTTTGTTTCTCCCAAAAATAATGTACGACAAGTAGCCATCTTGCAAGAGGTTAGAAGAACAGATAACCACTCCTTCTTTTTTTGCTCTCTCAAACAAAACCGGTTTTAGTTTCCTCTTCATTTCCAAAAATTCAAATCTTTTCTTGGTCGGCATCTTCCACATATTGTTAGATAAAACAAAATACTTCTTAGTGAAACCTCGTCCAACCAATTCCTTTCCTGCCTCGTATACATGAGTGCCTCCCGTAACTCGCACGTTCGATTCACTTACAAAGATCTCACCAGCTTTCTGCGCTATAAAGTCCACATCAAAGTATCCTACATACCCATCTTTTGCATATTGCTCCCCAATCAGGTATCCAATGTCGGTAATACGGGAAGCAACTCTCTTGGGAAGCGACTCCTCACCAATTTCTACTCCAGCAAAAACTCCATTTCCATCAACTCTCATTCCGCAGTAGTACAAAAACTCCACCTCACCGTCAGCTCGCACAAAAAACTCAGCGTTTGGAAACCCTCCTCCTATCCTCGAATTTGGGTCAACCAGTGACTCTACCACAATCGGAAACTTCTCCCAATACTGGTCTTTCTTAAGTTTCTTAACAATTTCTCTCTCACAATCTTTAAAACTATCTGGCAACTCACCAGGTCTAAATATCAGCACTCCAGCTCCGGCATGTCCCTTGTTAGTCTTTATAACCACTCCTCCTTCTTTAATATATTTATTAGCCGCAATCCGAGCCGAATCTACAATCCCGTGTGATATCACTCCATCTGGCATCTTAAGGTCAGCCCTATAAGCACCATTTATTTGGGTTAACTGTCTAATTCCAGACTTACTACCGTAAAAATTTACTGTCCAGGCATTTGCTGGTTTTGGTGACTCCGGTGTTTCTATTTTTAGACCCAGTTTTTTTAGTTTCTTAACCAAGTTAATAAAATACGGAGTCGTTGAATAACAAGTAAATTTCAGTTTCCTGTATGCCTTATTTATTTCTGTCAATCTCTTGATAATTTTTTGGTCCGCCTCAACATCCCGACAAAGCAAACCCGTGTGTTTCTCGGGCACCAATACTTCCAGATCAGAGACCTTACACAGCTTTTTATAATACTCCACAAAGTCTGGATTAAGTGGTTTGGCAGTAATAAATGTAAAGGCTTTTTCCTCCGCCATAGCAAACAAATCTTTGTCAGCTAGGTTAGCATTTTCCTTTATCTCCCAAGCTTGAAGTTTTTTATCCCCATAGCTTTCAATAAAAGGCCAAACATCCTCAGACAGGTTATAAATTCTTATAACCCTTTCTTTTTTTATTTTTCTTGTCATCCTTTCAGTTTACATAGCCTCGCCAAAATGTAAAGAACCAAGTCCTATATTGTACCTAAAGTTGCCTAATAGATGTAAGTTTGGTATAATCCTCTTTAGTCTACGGAAAAGTTGTCGAGATTGAGTCAGTGAGATTTGTTTTTAACACAATACCCAAATTTCCCTATCTATCTGAAACCAAACCGTAAAAAGCGGGCTGCTTTTCAGTGCGCTACAATTAATTAAATAAAAAAATTATGTCACAACTAAAACTTATTCCCTTGGGTGGACTTGGTCAGGCCACCAAAAACATGTATGTCTACGAATACGGCAATGACCAACTTGTTATCGACTGTGGTATGGGCTTCCCGGAAGACTCCGCACTTGGCGTTGACTCGGTTATTCCCGACGTTAGCTATTTAGAAAAAAGTAAAGGCAAAAAACTTCACGGTATCGTTCTAACTCACCCTCACATGGACCATATTGGTGGTCTTCCCTATATTTTGCCTCGCCTCGGTGACGTTGAGGTCTTTGGCGGCAAGCTATCTATAGCCATGGCAGAATTACGTGTTCGCGAATTTGGCATCAAAAACAAAATGACCCCTGTCGAAGGCACACTAGATCTAGGTCCCTTCCACATCCGCTTCATCCACTCCACTCACTCAGTTCCCAACTGTTTTCATCTTTATATCAAAACCCCTGCCGGCAACATTTATCATGGCGCCGACTACAAGTTCGACCTAACCCCAATCGATAACCTCCCTCCAGACATGGCTGGCATGGCAGCAGTGGGGACCGAAGGTGTTGATCTTTTGCTCACCGACTGTTTGGGTGTCGAAAAGTCTGGCTTTTGCCCTTCCGAGCGCACTCTTATGACTGCAATAGACAACGAAATTAGAACCGCCACAGGTAAATTGATTTTTACTTCTATGTCCTCATCTATTTCTCGTTTCCAAATCGCCATCGACAGTTTTGTAAAACACAACCGCAAAGTTGCTATCATTGGTCGCTCGGTAGAACAAAACATCGAAGCCGCTGTCAAAACTGGTTTTATCAAAATCCCCAAAGGCGCCATGATCAAACCCCAGCAAATCGGTCGTTTCCCAGCTAACCAAGTCGGTATCATTGTTTCTGGTTCCCAAGGTCAAGTCGGCTCCGCTATGCATAGGTTAGCCAACGACGAGCACCGCATAGCCAAACTCAAAAAAGGTGACAAAGTCATCATCAGTAGTAACGCTATTCCAGGCACCGGTAACGACGCCGACATCTTTAACATCATGGATACTCTCTATAAAACAGGTATCGAAGTTGTTTATTCTGGTACCTCCGAAAATTTGCACGTCTCTGGTCACGGTTATAGTGGTGATATGGCGCTCCTTGCTCGCCTCACACGACCCAAGCATATTATTCCCATTGGTGGCGATGTTCGCCATATGATGCTCTACAAAAAAATGACTAAAAACTTAGGCTACGGTCAAGACCAAGTCTCCGTCCTCACCGAAGGTCAATCCATTATCATGGAAAACAAAATAGTCAAAGAGGGTCCCAAATACGAAACCAGAAATATTTATGTTGATGGTTTAGGAATCGGAGACGTTGGTACAGTCGTTCTTCGTGACCGCCAAGTCATGTCCGAAGATGGTGTTCTAGTTGCCATTGTTCCTATCAAAAGAAGTAACTCGCAAGTAGCCGGGGAGATTGAAATTATTTCTCGAGGTTTTGTTTATCAAAAAGAAAACCAAGACCTGATAAGAGACGCCCGTCGCCAAGTCCAAATGTGCTTGCACGGCTTCAAAGGTCAGGCGACCGACTGGGGCTTTATGCGCAAAAAGATAGAAGGTCAACTAGAACAATTTGCCTTCAAATCCACCGAACGCCGACCTCTTATCATCGTAAATCTAATAGAGGTCTAATTCGTCATTGCGATCCCGATATACTCTATCAGGAGAAGCAATCTCAAGCCTTGTCGTTCATATGTAAGCATGAATCCATTAATAAACTCTTTTAGGGTATATTAAAACTATGAAAATAGATAATTCTTTAGAAAGAAATCCAAGCGAGACCACATCTCAGTTTCTCGAGCGTCTCAAGGATGCAGGTTATATCTTCCATGGATCAAACAACTCAAATATAACTGTGCTCGAACCAAGACCGACATTCGATCCAACAAGCTCTGAAAATACCGATACGGCAGTTTTTGCAACGGATGATATTGTCTGGGCGACAATTTTTGGTGTCTGGGGAGGGCATACTGGTTGGAAAACTTCCAGCAACGGTTCTGGCAAAGTGTTGGCGACTATCAAAGCAGTCGAAAAAAGAAATGTAGAAAAATCTACTGGGTGCATTTATGTCTTATCAAAAGAAAGCTTTGGAGAACCAAACCAAGGTAGGCAGTTCAAAAGCCATGCTAAAGTCAACCCTCTTACAAAAATTACAGTGAATCTGCAAGATTATTATGATCTAGGTGGTGAAGTAAAGTGGAGTTAGTTTAGTAGTTACAACAAATTATTGAGTATAATGAACTACGCATATGGCACGCAAAAAAGGACGTCGCAGTAAACCATACAAAATCAATCTCAAAAAAGACACAATCAACTCAGTCTTAGCTGTTCTTATTATGGGTATTGGTGGACTAGTCGCCGTCTCTTTTTCTCAACAAGGAATTTTCTTAACCAAGTTATACGAAATAGGTCAGGGTCTTTTAGGTTGGCCCTTAATTTTCTTGCCTTTTATCTTTATTTCCGGCGGTCTTATGCTCACCTCAGCTAAGCTCCCCATCGCCAACCCTCACGTTTTACTCGGCGGTGTTATTTCCATGATTAGTCTGGCGGGTCTGTCTGGCTCTGGTACTCTCGGGTTTGGTATTCGTGACTCCATCACCACACTCATTTCTTTTCCTGGTGCCATTATTTTCTTTTTGGTTGGTACCGCCATCGGTTTCTTTATCCTTTTCGAAACTTCTATCGAAGACCTCCTAAATTTTATCCACGCTTCCAAGGAAAAAATGTCTGGGATTAGCGACAAATTCAAAAATCCATTTAGCAAAACCAGCTCCTCACTACCTGGTAGTTTCCCGGCAAAAAATACTGCTGTCAAAATCACTGGGGGAGAAGACTTTACAGCTCCTTCCACTACTCATCACACTTTTGACCACAGTAAAATTCTCTTCAAAGAAGCCAAAATTCATCAAGTTGAAATCAACAACAAAGATAGTACTCCAGGCGCCGCCCCTGGCATCTGGCACAACCCACCCATGGAGTTACTTTCCAATCAAAAACTTGGCAAAGCTGACCGAGGCGACATCAACAAAAATATCGAAGTTATCCAGAATACTTTGGGCTCTTTTGGTATCCAAGCTCAGGTTACCGAAGTTCACAAAGGTCCCGCCGTCACTCAGTACGCACTCTCCATCGCCATGGGTACCAAATTAAGCAAAATTAGTGCCCTTCAGTCCGACCTCGCCCTCGCCCTCGCCGCCCCTCAAGGACAACTTCGTATCGAAACCCCCATCCCAGGTCGCGACCTGGTTGGTATCGAGTTGCCAAACCGCTCTCTCGAATTTGTCAATCTACGGGAAATGCTTCAGTCTCCAGTTATGCAGTCTACCAAGTCCAAAACCGCCGTCTCGCTAGGATTAGACGTCTCTGGTCAGCCAGTTATAACCGACATTTCCAAAATGCCTCACGTTCTCATCGCTGGTACCACCGGGTCAGGAAAGTCTGTTCTTATAAACAGTATTGTTTCCTCTATTCTCTTTCGTGCTTCCCCAGAAGAAGTTAAGTTTATTATGGTCGACCCCAAGCGAGTTGAGCTGACCCCTTACAACGACATTCCTCATTTGTTAACACCCGTTATTACCGACGTCGAAAAAGTAGCCAACGCCCTAAGTTGGGCAGTTTCCGAAATGGAACGCCGCTACCGCATCTTTCAAGAAGTCGGAGTCAAAAATATTACTGGCTACCACGAAATGTCTGGATTTCAAGCTATGCACTACATCATTATTCTCATCGACGAAATGGCAGACATTATGATGAGCAAAAATGCCGCTGATGTCGAACACAATATTGTCCGCATCGCTCAGATGGCACGCGCTACTGGTATTCACCTGGTTCTTGCCACTCAGCGCCCCTCAGTCAACGTCCTCACTGGTCTTATCAAGGCCAATATTCCAGCCCGTATTGCTTTCCAGGTCACTTCCATGATGGACTCTCGGGTTATCATCGACAGTCCCGGTGCCGAAAAACTTCTCGGCAAAGGTGACATGTTATTTATTCCTCCAGAGTCAGCCAAACCCGCCCGTATCCAAGGCGCTTTCGTCTCCGAAAAAGAAATCAAAGCTTTAATCGAGTTTATTCGAAACACTGGCGTCAAAGCTCAACTAGACGAGACGGTCACCAAAGCCAAAGCTGGTAAAAACGAATTCAGTGTTGGTGGTAGGTCACTCGGAAATGTTGACGAAAAGTTCGAAGAAGCCGCATATCTTTGTATCAGCGAAGGCAAGGGTTCTGCCTCCCTCCTTCAGCGTCGCTTAGAAGTCGGTTATGCCAGAGCCGCCCGTATTTTAGATCAGCTCGAGCAAGCCGGAGTCCTAGCACACGCCGAAGGCAACAAACCTCGCGACGTTATTCTCGCAAGTCTCGAAGATATTATGCCAAACAAAGATTCTCAAGCAGACTAACTAGTATAAAATCACCCCATGAAGACTGTTGGCGAAATTATTCATAGTGAAAGGCTAAAAAAAGATATCTCTCTCGAAAAATTGTCCCATCTTACTAAAATAGACCTTAAATATTTAGAAGCCATCGAAAAAAACGCCTTTCATTTACTCCCTTCCGAAACTTTTGCCAAAGGTTTTATTCGCAATATCTCTTTAAGACTAGACAAAAATCCAGATGAGCTAGTAGCCATCTTCAGGCGCGACTTTAGGCAAGCCGATTACACTGCAACTTCAAAAAAGCCACCAGCCAAAAGAAGCAAAATTAATTTTGAACCAAACAAGTACATACCATATATCGTAGGTTTTCTTATTTTTCTAATCTATTTAGGTTTTCAATTTAGAGTTGTTTTAACTCCACCAGATCTGACAATTCAAAAACCAGAAACCGGTTCAGTTGTTACTTCGCCATTCGAAATCACGGGAGTTACTACTGTCGATACCACAGTTAGTATTGGTGGTGATATCAGACTGAGACCAGACGAAAAAGGTCAGTTCACCGCCAAAGTTAGTCTTCCACTAGGTGAGACAGAGCTATCAGTCAAAGCTATCAATCGTTTTGGTCGCGCCATCACCAAAAAAGTAAACCTCACCATCATCTCCAAGTAGCACCTTGTCATTCCGGGCTTGACCCGGAATCCAGCATTTAAATTTTAGTTTTTTGAACTTTGAGTTTTTTCTTGCTATGATTAACACATGACTCTACCTCAAATTGTTTCTTTAATTTCCACGGTACTCCTTACTGCTGTTGCCGTCATTGTTGGGATTCAACTTATTTCCGTCCTAAAAGAACTAAAAAATTCCCTAAATAAGTTAAATCGTACTTTAGACGTTGCCGAAGAAACTTTAGAAAAAATGTCTCAGCCAGCCGCCGCCTTCTTTGCTATTATCGAAGGCTTCAAGCAAAGTGGCAAAATCATCGAGACTATTACACACCTCTTGGGCAGAGACAAGCCAAATAACAGTCACCAAAACTAAATGGTAGATCTTCACAAAAAAGAACACGCCTTTGGTGCTTTTACTATTGGTGTTGCTGTCGGTATTAGCGCCGCCCTTCTCTTTGGCACCGAGGATGGCCGAAAAATAGCTCAAAAACTTTTCGATAGTCTACCCGAAAAAATCAAAAACCTCAAGGAAAGCAGCGAAAGCCCCCAAAATGATCTAAGCACCTCTCCAAACAACCTCCTTTCAAACCCAGAGTCCACCCCACACACATACATCGCAAATAGCTAGTATTTTGTCATTGCGAGGAGGTGCTCTGACGCGGCAATCCATATCAGTCATCCTCAAAACAAACCACAAAAAACTCTCACTATCAGTGAGAGTTCAAAAACTGGAAAATTACTTACTTTTCACCAGAGACTTTCCAAGAGTCCATACTGTTCCACTCCACCAAGAAACCTTCATTAATCTTCCTGGCGGTAAACTTGCCAGCGAGGAGGTTCACGTTAGTAGATTCAATTCCATCAATAATTCTGTCACTACCGTTAAGATGACTTTCGTGAATACGGATAAAATTTTTAGTTTTATCTATTCTTGGCTCAAGAATCACAATATTTCGATCCTTTTCCCAAAACATATATATCGGCGCCGAGTCGAACGCTACAAGGATCGAGTTGTAGCTTTTCCATTGATATTCTCTCCTTTTAACTGGGAAAAACCAAGAATCAATATAAAAGATACAAAAAAGCGCCCAAACCGAAGTTGCAAACAAGTATACCCATGGATTAAATTCACTAAAACTATAGCCAACAATTGCCGCAGTTACCATGACAAAAACCATATAGTAGGTAGTCGTCATTTTTCCAAATCTTGGAATCCTCATTCTTAATCTCCTCAATCGATTTTCAAATATACCCCATAATTATACCACTCACGCTCAAAATATACAAAAACCCTCACCTTCTAGGTGAGGATTATTTATTTACTTCTGTCCCGTATCTTCAACCCAAGTCCCACTACTCCAGGTTACTCGAAAATGATTTGGCAACTTAGTAATCATAAAGGTGCCACTCGGAAATTCAACGAGACCCTCTTCCTCATTCTCTACTTTGCTTATGGCAGCAAATCCACCGTCAAGGCGATCTCTAACCACCAGCCCCGATTCGGCAACTGCAAATTCAACTTTCGCCCATCTACCCTCTCTGGTCATTCGCTTTAAAACGACAGTTGTGGGGCAATCGAACCCTATGGACATATACTTGTGGCTCCAGTAGACTCGATACCTCGGGGGCGCTGGTGCATATACGAACTCAGCAACAATCCCAGAAACACACAATATGAATGACAGAATAAGTGGTATCGGCCACCAAGATAGTGAAAAGATGATCTCACCGCTGTAGTCACATATGCTTCAGAGACTGCAATTCCTGCAGATGTGCAAGAAAAAACAGAAGAAGAGTAGTCATCGGCAGAGTGTTAAGTTAGTAGTAGATACAAATACTTTGCGCTAGGAGTCCAAATGGAAAAATATTCTTATATTATTTACAGTAACATTGGGCACGAGATTGATCGTGGACACATTAACTTACCAGCTCGTCCCATGAAGGGTGAGGTGGTCATGGTTGAGAATCAGAGATGTAGAATCAATGATGTCGTCCACAGTGCCGATGGTGTTACTCTCGAACTGCTGTTTGACTAAATCCTTTTCTTGGCCCACCAGATATTTTATCTGGTGGTTTTTTTACCCCAACCCCACTCATCTGCTAAAATACACCCAAATTGCATTTTTAACATTCGGAGGAGAATATGAAAAGTTTCAAGTCCAAATTACCTTCAGTTCTAAATTTTCTATACATTTCCACTCTGTATCCAATTATTATCGGTACCCCAAAAAACTTCACTGTTTGGAACAAAATTGTTTATTCATTGTTTTCTGGGTTCTTGACCTTTATCTTTATTCAAATTTTTTTGTATTTTGGTTACAACCTTCAGGGTCAATACCTAGAATTCTTTTTCAGCCCATTAAACCTCTGGTATTGTCTCGTTTTTGTTCCACTATCAACACTCTTAATCTTTATCACAAGTTAATTTTCTTAAAACCTCCCGCCTCGTGCGGGAATTTTTGTGGCTAATTTTCACAAAATAGAGTAAAATAGCCTCACCAATGACCATACAAGAAATCAGAACCAAATACTTGAGCCTATTCAAGAAAAAAGGTCACGCCATTATCCCAAGCGCCACCCTCGTCCCCGAAAACGACTCCACTACTCTTTTTACTTCTGCTGGCATGCAACCCATGATGCCATATCTGCTGGGCCAAAAACACCCTTCCGGTGTCCGCTTAGTCGATTCTCAAAAGTGTTTTCGTAGTCAAGACATAGAGGAAGTAGGGGACATGCGCCACACTACTTTTTTTGAAATGCTTGGTAATTGGTCACTAGGTGACTATTTCAAAGAAGAACAATTAAATTTCTTTTTTACTTTTCTAACCAACAAAGAAGAAGGCCTGGGGCTAGACCCAAGCAAACTATACGTCACTGTCTTCGAAGGGGGATCGGGTGTCCCAAAAGACACAGAAGCCATTGCCATTTGGAAAAATCTTTTTGCCAAAGTGGGTATCAACGCCAAGGAGGGTGAGCGCATCTTCGCTTATCCTGCTAGCAAAAACTGGTGGAGCAGAGCCGGAGAGCCAGAGCAAATGCCCACAGGCGAGCCAGGTGGTCCCGATAGCGAAGTCTTTTACGACTTTGGAGAGGAGTTCAAACTCCACGAAAAGTCCCCTTGGAAAAACGAAGTTTGTCACGTCAATTGTGACTGTGGTCGCTACCTAGAGATAGGCAACTCCGTTTTTATGCAATATGTCAAAAAGTCAGATGGATCGCTAGAAGAACTTCCCCAAAAAAATATCGACTTTGGTGGTGGTTTAACTCGACTGGAGGCTGCTACCAGAAACGATCCCGACATGTTCAACATTAGCTCTCTCTCACCCATCATCAAAGAAATCGAAAAACTCACCGGCAAAAGTTACGCAGACGAGCCAAACAAAGCTCCCATGCGCATCATTGCTGATCACATCACGGCCGCCACTTTCCTTTGCAAAGACGGCGTTTTCCCAAGCAATAAATCCCAAGGCTATGTGCTGCGAAGGCTACTTCGCCGTGCCGCCGTTAAGCTTTATTTCCTCATGGGAAGCAGAGACGAAATAGTATCCTTAGCTGGTATCACTTCCTCTATCGTCGAAATCTACAAATTTGTTTACTTCAACAACCAAGACACCAGACACATCCAAAGCACCATTGCTGTTGAAATTACCAAATTCCAAAAATCACTAGACAAAGGTATCAGGGAACTAGAAAAGAAAACCGATGTTACCGGTAAAGACGCTTTCGACCTTTACCAAAACTACGGTTTTCCCATCGACATTACTTTAGAAGTTCTAAGTCAAATTGGCAAAACTGTTGACCTGGAGCAATTCCAATCAGAATACGAAAAACACCAAGACCAAAGCCGCTCCGCTGCTGCTGGTATGTTCAAAGGCGGATTGGCAGACAATTCCGCCACGACCGTTGCCTACCACACCGCCACCCACTTGCTTCATGCTTCACTACGTCAAATCTTGGGTACACATGTTGAGCAAAAAGGCAGCAACATCACAGGGCAAAGGTTAAGATTCGACTTTTCTCACTTCGACAAAATCACCGACGAACAGATTAAACAAATCGAAGATTTAATTAATCAGAAGATCAACCAAAAACTAACCGTCACTAGAACCGAAGAGCCCAAAGATCAAGCTCTCGCTTCTGGCGCTCTTGCTTTTTTTGGTCAAAAATACCCAGATATTGTTAGTGTCTATACCATCGCCGATGGCGAAAATGTTTTTTCCAAAGAACTCTGCGGCGGACCACATGTGACTAATTTGTCAGAACTTGCTAATATTAAGATAGTCAAACAAGAGTCCCTTGGGTCGGGAGTACGCCGACTCTATTTAAAGTTTGTTTGACGGTGCTTAATGAACTTCACAAATCTTTTTGGAAAAAAATCAAATACCCCACAACCTGAATATTTTTTGGCAGTCGAAATTCACGAGTCTCTTATCAAAACAGCTCTCTGGGAAGTTCTCGACGGGCAATCAAATGTTCTAAGTGTCGGTACCTACGAAATGTGGGCCGACGAAGACTCCCTAATCAACGGTATTGACTCTTCTCTGGAGCAAGCAGTCAAAGTTGTTAGCGGTCAGCCCAACCGCGTCATCTTTGGTCTACCAGACTCCTGGATGGAAGAAGATAAAATTCATCCGACCAAAACCAAACTTGTTAGTCGAATTTGCAAGGAACTTGGACTCGAACCTATTGGAGTTGTCACCATCAATCGCGCTGTAGCCCACTACCTCAAAAAAAGAGATGGAGTTCCTCCCACTGCCATTCTTTTAGAGCTCTACACCACCAAAATTTCCCTCTCCTACATCTATCTTGGTGAAGTAAAGACCACCGAAGAAGTTGCCAAGTCCGGTGATATCGGCTCCGACGTCGAAGAGGGTTTAACCCGCATGGATCTACCAAACTACCCAGCCCGTTTTATTCTGACGAACGGCTCTGACCTTACCGACGAGTCACAACAAGTTACCGCCCACCCCTGGCAGGACAGACTCCCCTTCAAACACTTACCCAAAGTAGAACCACTGCCTGTCGACTTTAGCATCAAAGCAATCGCCCTTATTGGTGGTACTGAAGCCGTCAAATTTATGGGTCTTCCCATCAAAGAAGAAAATGAACCCGAACCAGAAAGTGTTTCATCTCTGCAAGGTAAAGCAAATGAACAAAACGATTCTTCTCTAGAATCAGCCATTTCCGAAGACTCCGACAATCTTATGCTTCCCGAAGGGGACACCCCCAACATGCAAGAGCATGGCTTTTTCTACGAGGAGATCAATGCCCCAGAACTATCGTCATCAGTAAGTGATGATTTTGTTCCCAGTGAAACCACAGAAGAAGTTTCCGACTCACCTGAAATCCAAGATCAAAGACCTGACATCTCTGATACAGAAGATCGCATCGAAATCATCACCCCCGCTTTAAATCAACCATCAAAAATCAATTTTAATTTTCCTAAATTTTCCAAGTTACCCAAAATAACGCTTCCAAAAATTAAACTTGGTTTTGGTCCTATCATCCTAATACCACTCTTGCTTGTTGCCGGTATTATTAGTTATTTTTATTTTGGCAAAGCCATTATCTCTCTCTACTTCAACCCTCAAAGTTTCAACCAAGCTCTCGCTGTTTTTGTTTCCGATACTGCCAACAAGGACAAGCCGACACTAGTCGCCACCACTCAAAAAGTTTCCGGGGCCACCAAAGAGACCACCGCTACCACTGGCACCGCAACTGTTGGTGACAAAGCCAAAGGTGTTGTTACTATAGCCAACAAAACAGTTGCTCCTCTTGTCGTTAAAAAAGGTACTATCCTTACAACAGACAACGGCAAATACTCCTTTAGTGTCGACGAAGAAGTCACGGTTGCGTCTGCCAGTTCCGGCCTTTTGGATGTTATCTCTGGTAAAGCCACCGGCGTTACTGTTACCGCTACCAAAATCGGTCCAGAATACAACCTTTCTCAAGACAATACCTTAACAGTTGATAGTTACTCTCGCACTGTTGCTATCGCCATTTCCGAAAAAGAATTCACCGGTGGCACCTCTCGCTCCGTCAACGCTGTTTCCAAAGCAGATCAAGACAAGCTACTTGCCCAAGCCACCGAAAAAATCAAACAAATAACCGACAGTCAGGTGACTGCTACCACGCCAGGAAAAAAAACAATTCCCCTGACTGATCTTCAAATTACCAAAAAAACATTCGATAAAAATATCGGCGAAGAATCTACTACTTTAAACTTGGACCTAGAAGGAACGCTAGACACTTTCGTTTATACCGAACAAGACCTTTTTTCACTAGTTGATGTAGAACTCAAAAACAAACTGCCTTCTGGGAGCACTTTAAAACCAAACTCCACCACCATCAAAGTCGAGTCCCTCCAGAAAAAAGAAGGGGAATATCAAGCTAATATCACTGTTACCGCCTCACTTTTTCCCGTTTTCGATGAAGAAAAACTTAAACAAGTTGTCAAAGGTAAATCCAAAGACAAAATCAGGCCTTTCCTTGATCCCATCAAAGGTTTTACCGGTGCTGATATAAAAATCACCCCACCCATTCCCTTGCTTACCAACTACTTACCCCTAAGAAATATCGAGTTCGAATTAATTGCCAATTGATATGTACAAGTATCAAAAGGCAACCGCCCAAAACCCTCACCCCGGGCGCAAAATTCCTCTTTATCTAAAAACAATACCGACTTTTATTTCGGCCATTGGTCTTGCTATCCTAGGTGGTGTTGGTTACCCAGTCATAAGTTATCAGCTAAAAGACTTAAAAATTTTTGACTTTTCCGATAAAGGCTTGCTCTCACCCGTCTATTACCAGTCCGAGGCGCAAGAAAATCAAGAACCAATACTAGTCACCGGCCTAGACTATACCAAGGCCAGTAACTGGTTCCCAGGCAGTCTCCAAAATGAGTTGTTTACCAAGCCAGAGCCAGAAGAAATTCCTCTCAATATTCCTGACTTTTACGAGTTTTCCATACCCTCGCTTGGAATTGTCGATGCTACCGTTAGTTTAAAAGACGAGGACTTAGCCAAGCACCTCGTCCAATACCCCCAGACCGCTCTACCAGGTCAGTACGGCTCCCCAGTGGTCTTTGGCCACTCTACTATCCCCAGTTTTTTTAACCCGGAAAAATACACCACTATTTTTAGCAATCTTCCCAAGGTCAAAGTTGGCTCAGATATTTTTACCAAGTTCAATGGTGAGGAGTACACCTATCGCATCAGCAAAATCTACGAGGTCAAACCCAACGAGCTTTGGGTTCTAAAGCAAAACTACTCCGATAAGACCATCAAAGTCATCACTTGTGTGCCTCCAGGCACCACCCTCCGCCGCCTTGTGGTCGAAGGCACCCTCATCAACGACTAGCTTCAACCTCCGTCATTCCGGGCTTGACCCGGAATCCAGGAAATTAGTTAGATACCCTCCAATAAGTACCAATTTGTCATTCCGGGCTTGACCCGGAATCCAGACACGCCCTGTCATGCCGGACCTGATCCGGCATCCAGTGCTTTCCATCATTGTGTCCCCAGCCTTTAGCCCTCGACCTGATCGGGGGAGGTAGCGCGGCAACCCAGATCCTCACCCAGCCTCAAAACTATCCCATAACTTGACTTTCCGAGGCTAACATGCTATAGTCCACCTCAGATAGTTTGTGCCTGTACGATAAAAATGTCTCTGGAGGAGATCATGACAATAGTTAGTTCAAAAATAGTTGAGCCTGCAATTCTTAAACTATTCCATTTCTTAGAGTTGGCTGTTGAGGTCAGCACCAAAATCGACGAAATAGTCTCAAGAGATTACAGAACCGAAGCATCTTCGGTGGAGATCCAATTTTGTCGCATCACAAGCCTTCATCGGGCTGGGTATGGAAATCCAATGCTGATACTTGTTTTGCAATATAACGAGGAGGGAACTGAGATTTGTCGCTGCAGCCTCTGGGTTTACAAAAAGGGCGACAATTTCCTCCTGGAAAGCAAGGATGAGGGTAATTCCACCCTCGAACAGGTTACCAGCAAGGTGGTGGGTCACATCACTCGTTGGTTAAAAGCAATATAATAGTAGTATTCAAAACAAAGCGCCCGCACAAAGCGGGCGCTTTTCTTTGCCAAAAACCCTGTCATTCCGGGCTTGACCCGGAATCCAGTTACAAATTTTCCGACAGATCCTCCCAATCTGGATTCATTTTTTCAATTAATTCCAGTTTCCACTTTCTTTCCCAGTTCTTCAATTGTTTCTCTCTGGCGATGGCGTCGTTTATCGATTCATATTCTTCAAAATAAACTAAACTATGGACTTCATATCTTTTGGTAAATCCGTCAACAATATCTGCTTTGTGAATTGAAACCCTATTTTGTAAGTTACCACTTACTCCAACATAGATAGCCCCATTTCTTCTATTTGCCAAAATATAAACAAAATACTTTTTTATAAAGTCATTTTAATATTTCTGGATTCCGGGTCAAGCCCGGAATGACAAGCAAGAATTAAAATTCCTATTCAGTGCATGTATCACAATAATCGCTGTAAAATAAACCCATGAAATACCTCTGTCTCGATCTTGGTACCGCCCATACAGGTCTTGCCCTTTCAGAAGAGGGAATACTAGCCACACCCCTCGCCACCATCTTCGAAAAAGACCTAGACTCATTAGTTGGCAAACTCACTCCTTACCTGGCTCGCACCAACCCAGACTGCCTCGTCATCGGCACCCCCAGCCACGGACTTCTCGTCGACTACGGCAAGCTCCTTGAGCAAAAAATCAAAAATATTTACAGTGGGCAAATTATTTTCTACAACGAAGATCTAAGTAGCAAAAAAGCCCAATCTACACTAGACAGATCAAAAAAATCCCACAAACAAAAAAAACAGCAGCAGCACCAAACCGCTGCAGCCCACATCCTTCAAGATTATCTGGATGGTCTTTAATCAAAAAAATAAAACCCTCCACTGTGACAGGCGAAAGGTTTTATTGATTGTTTGTTTCGCCGATTCGTATTGTAGGTCTGGTCTTGACCTTTAGTACTGTCGCTACAAATAGCTTGTCACGGCTATTTCTAAAATCGTGTGTTGCTTTTCCTCAATCAAGGAGTCTCCCTTTAGGTGCAACACCTAGTGGCCGATCTCACACTGGAGATGCCGTTACCGAAACTCTGCGAAGAAAACTTTTTAAAACGTACAAAATGTGCAAACGAACTGTTTTCTTCTTAAGGGCCTAAATTAAATCTACCTAATATTTTGCCAAATTGCAATAAGCCAGTTACAATAACCCTATGTTCAAAAACATCATTGCTCCTGTCCAAGCTTGGCTGCTTTCCAGAGGTACTTGTGTCGGTTGCGGTACTAGTTTGTCAGAAGGCAAAAAAGCCGCCTCACCAAAAGTAACTGACAAAGATCAGGTTACTTGCAAATGTGGTCGCATTTTTATCTACGACAGCAAATCCAACACCTATCGCCGCGCCTTACTCAGCGAAGTCTAAATAGATATGCTTAGTCGTTTACTTTATGTACTATTGTCTCTTGTTGTCGGCTTTTTTGCTTGGTTTCTGTTTGCTACTCAGCCCGTCACTCCTCAAATAAACAATCAAAAAACATTTGAAATTAGTGCCGGCGCCTCACTCAACCAAATCATAAATAACTTAAGTGCCCAAAAACTAGTAAGATCCAGAACTGCTTTCAAAATTACGGTTATAAGGCTTGGTTTTCAAAACAAACTTCAAGCAGGACTCTTTCAGTTAAGCCCCAGTATGGATGCCACAGAAATTGCCAAGGCTCTCACTAAAGCTCAGACTAAACAGGTCAGAGTCACCATACCAGAAGGCTTGCGCTCCCAAGAAATAAACCAAATTTTAAGCAAATCATTTGCTAGCGTCGAAGGAGCAAAATTTAACACCTCAGAGTTCACAACTCTCACAAAAGACTTAGAAGGCAAACTCTTTCCCGATACTTACGACTTCGAAATCAAAGCCACTACCCAAGATGTTATAAACAAACTCACCGATCAGTACCATACTGTAATCAAAAATTTAAAAATCACTCCAGAAAAAGAAAAACACATTTTAGTTGTCGCCTCTCTACTAGAGAGAGAAGCAGCAAATAGTAGCGAAATGCCTCAAATCGCAGGCGTCATCGAAAAGCGCCTAGCTAACTCCTGGTCCCTCCAAATCGACGCCACCGTTCAATATGCCCTTTCTTCTAAATTTTGTAAAAAACTTGACTGCGAGTGGTGGAAACCAGGTTTAACATTAGCTGATTTGAGTATCGACTCACCCTACAACACCTACAAGAATCAAGGTCTTCCTCCAGCTCCCATTTCCAACCCCGGCAAAAGTGCTCTTGCGGCAGCAGTAAACCCCACCTCTTCTTCTGCTTGGTTCTACCTCCACGACCCCAAAGGCCAAATTTATTTCGCCGACTCCATAGAGCAACACAACAAAAACGTCTGCCTCTATCTCAAAAAAGACTGTAATTAGCCACAAAAAAACCAGTCTCATCGACTGGTTCCAGTTTTATTTCGAACTTCAGCATTATATTCCTTGTCAAAGACACCTTTTAGCGAGTACATGTAGTAGTCACTCCAGCCCAGAAAAAACTTGGCAGTAAGGTAAACAGAGGCCGACACACCAAGGTGTTTCGAGTTATATTGCGCCATAAAAGTCTCTCCAGTGACGATAAACCCAAGCGCCACCAACACTCCAACCTTCAACGACAACAATATTTCATTTTCAAGACCAAGGCTCAGATACACAAAAAATGCCACCAGAGACAAAAGCATTCCAAGTACAAAAACCCGGCGCAGACAAGTCAAAATCATTGGCAAAACATACAGATTTCTCGGTGTTTTCATTCACGCTCCTATTGTTTAAAGATCAAAATACCAAAATCCAAATAGCCCTGCAATTATACACCAAACTCCCTGTTGACACCCTGAGACTGCTCAGGCTATACTAGTAGCACTGCTTTTAACTTGGCTGGGTTATGCGCCAGTCAGGTTTTTGTATGTTGTCCATTGTTATTTATCCCTGCCAAAACCAAAAAAAAGGATGATCAAAAAAATCAATCGCGAAAACTGGGGGAACACCACTTCCAGATTAATAGAGCCAAATCTAGCTCAAATTCAAATAGACTCCTACAAACAATTTTTAGAAGAAGGAATCAAAGAAAGCCTTCTCGAACTAAACCCAATCAGAGACTTCACAGGCAAAATTTTTGAGTTCGAATTTCTAAGTAATCGCATTGGTTTACCAAAAATCACCCCCAAACAAGCTATCGAAAAAGGTGTCACCTTCGAAGCCCCCCTCTGGGCCACCGTCAAACTAACCAATCTCCAAACCAAACAATCCCAACAACAAGAAATCTTTTTAGGCGACGTTCCTGTCATGACCAGTATTGGAACCTTCATCATCAACGGTGTTGAGCGTGTTGTCGTAAACCAGTTGGTTCGCTCACCAGGTGCCTACTTCACCAAAGAAATTGACCCACACTCCGGCCGCGTCATACACTCTGCTGAGGTTCGCCCCATGCGTGGTTCTTGGCTCGAGTTTATTGTTTCCCGAAATGATCACATTTCCGTTCGTATCGACCGCCACCGTAAGGTAACCGCCACCACTCTTATTCGTGCCTTAGGTTACTCCACAAATGATGACATTTTGGCTCTATTTAATGACGTCGATACTGACAAAGACCACAAATATATTGCCTCCACCCTCTTAAAAGATTCCACTACTAGTACTGAAGAAGCTCTTTTGGAGTTCTACCAAAAAGTTCGCCCAGGTGAGCCAGCTGTTTTGGAAAACGCTAAAGCTCTCCTTCATCAAATGTTTTTTGACGCTAGACGCTACAACCTAGGTTTAGTCGGTCGCTACAAAATGAACCGCAAACTAGGCAACACCGATACTCCAGTTGATAAACAGCACACCATGTTAAGCAACGAAGACTTCGTAGGTGTTGTTCGCTACCTCATTAGTCTTCAAAATGGACACGGAAAAACCGACGACATCGATCACTTGGCCAACCGTCGCTTGCGCTGTGTCGGCGAGCTTGTCAACCAAACTTCTTTCAAGGCAGGGCTTTTAAGATTAGAGCGCTCCATCAAGGAAAAAATGTCTTTAGCTAAGCCAGACGATCTTCCTACCCCCGCCGCTTTCGTTAACCCCCGACCAATAATTTCATCCATCACCGAGTTCTTCAGAAGAAACAGACTAAGCTCCATCCTCGACCAAGTCAATCCAATTTCTGAAATTGATAACCTTCGCCGTGTTTCCGTTATGGGACCAGGTGGTATCACCAGAGAAAGAGCTAGCTTCTCCATGCGTGACATTCACTCTTCTCAATACTCTCGTATCTGTCCAGTAAGATCCCCCGAAGGTCCAAACATCGGTTTGGTAACTTACTTAGCCCTCTACACCAGAGTCAACGAATTTGGCTTTCTAGAGTCTCCATATCACAAAGTCGAAAAAGTTACCAAAGCAGGTAAAACTACCTACCAAGTCAACCCCAAAGTAGTTTACTTAGCAGCAGACGATGAAGAAGAGTCATACATCACCCACTCCGAAATAGAACGCGCAGGGGACACCATCTTGCAACAATGGGTTCCAGTTCGCTACCAGGGCAAATTCATCGAAGCTGACATCGATAAAGTCCAATACATCGACGTTATACCTCGCCAAGCACTAGGCACATCTGCTGCCCTCATTCCTTTTGTTCAACAAGACGAGGGTACTCGTGCTCTCATGGGTACTCACCACCTTACACAGGCACTACCGCTAGTCAAACCAGCCGCTCCTATTGTTGGTACCGGTATGGAAGGCGTTGCCGCTCAAGCTATGGGTTGGGTTGTCAAAGCTGATTTCGACGGTGAAGTTATCGCTATGGATGGCAATCACATCACTATTAAAATTGGAAAAGCCGACGTTGCCAAAGCCGCCACTCTTGTCTCACCTTACGACTACGGTTTTGTCGAAGTAAACAAAGACCTTATCACCTACAATCTCAGAAAATATCACAATTCATCTCAAGACACTTGCTACAACCAAACTCCGCTTGTTAATGTTGGTGACAAAGTCAAGAAGGGGGACCTTATCATCAACGGTCCTTCCGCTCAAAACGGAGAGTTAGCTCTAGGTCAAAACCTTCTCATTGCTTACGCTGCTTTCGAAGGTTTGGGTTACGAAGATGCTATCGTTGTTTCTGATCGTGTCGTCCGCGAAGACCTTTTGTCCTCTATTCACATTCACGAGCACACTTGTGATGTTATGAACACCAAACTTGGTGACGAAGAACTAACTCGCGATATTCCCAACGTCTCGGAAATCGATCTTCGCAATTTAGGTACTGACGGCGTCGTTGCTATCGGTTCTGTGGTTGGTCCAAACGACATTTTGGTCGGTAAAATTGCCCCCAAAGGCGAAACCGAACTTACCGCCGAAGAAAGATTATTGCGCGCCATCTTTGGTGAAAAAGCCAGAGAAGTTCGTGACACTTCCCTTCGCCTTCCTCATGGAGACCAAGGAGTTGTTGTTTCGGTGAGAATCTTAAACAGAGAAGACGGTGACGAGTTAGACGCTGGTGTCATCAAACAAATCAAAGTCAAGGTGGCGCAACTTCGTAAAATTACTGTCGGTGATAAAGTTGCTGGCCGTCACGGTAACAAAGGTGTTATCAGTAAAATTGTTTCCGAAGCTGACATGCCTCACTTGGCCGATGGTACACCTGTAGACATTATTATTTCTCCACTCTCAGTTCTCGCTCGTATGAACTTAGGTCAACTCCTCGAGGCGCAACTTGCTTTCGCAGGACAGGCTCTAGGCAAAACCTATGCTCTTCCGGTCTTCGAGAAAGTTACCGAAGAGAAAATGGAAAGAGAGTTAAGAGAAGCTGGCTTGCCCGTTTCTGGTAAATCTCAGCTCTACGATGGCCGAACAGGAGAGGCTTTTGCCCAAGAATGTGCTGTTGGTGTTGGCTACATCATTAAGCTCAACCACATGGTCGAGGACAAGACTCACGCTCGCTCCATTGGACCTTACAGTTTAGTCACTCAACAACCTCTTGGTGGTAAAGCTCAAATGGGTGGACAGCGCTTGGGAGAAATGGAAGTTTGGGCTCTAGAAGCACACAAGGCCGCCTACTCTCTCCAAGAAATGCTTACTCTAAAGTCAGACGACGTTGTTGGTCGCGCCAAGGCTTTTGAGGCTATTGTCAAAGGGGAAAACATCCCCATGTCTTCAATCCCTGAGTCCTTCAAGGTTTTGGTCAAAGAACTCAACTCCCTAGGTTTGGCAGTTGTTCCAACCGGCTCAGTCGTCACCGCGCCAGAAGATATGACGGCAATCAAGCCAGATGTCGCCGCAGAGTTGGCCGAAGCAACTAGTATTTCAGATGAGCTCAAGGAGACAGACTTCGACGAGGAAGACAACCCAGAAGCAGACCTTGCCGACGAAATTACCGAAGAGTCAGCCGAAGCAGGTGATCTCAATCCGGACTTAGAAAATCAGTAATTAAAACAGAAAACAAACCAAAAAAACTAAAAATGAATAACATTATCGACTTTACCGGTTTGCAGATTAGACTAGCCAGTCCAGAAGACATCAAAAAATGGTCTTTCGGTCAAGTCACCAAACCAGAAACAATTAACTATAGAACTCAAAAACCAGAAAAAGATGGCCTTTTCTGTGAGCGTATTTTTGGTCCAGTCAAAGACTGGGAATGTTACTGTGGTAAGTACAAAAGAGTCCGCTTCAAAGGTATTGTTTGTGACAAATGTGGCGTCGAAGTTACCCTAAGTCGTGTTCGTCGCGAGCGCATGGGTCACATTGACCTCTCTGCTCCGGTCGCCCATGTTTGGTTTTTCAAAGGAGCTCCAAGCAAACTCTCACTGCTATTAGATATTTCTCCCAAAGCTTTAACTTCAGTAATTTACTTTAGTAAGTACTTGGTTATGAGTGTCGATGAGGACAAAAGAACAGAGGCTCTCGAAGGTATCAAAACCAAAACCGAAGAAAAACTAAACGAAGTCAGAACTAGCTACGACAACCAAATCGAAGATCTAAAAAACAAAGGTGAAAAAGAAGTCAAAGACTTAAAGAAAAAAATCAAAGTCAAAGATGAGTTAGAACTCAAGTCAGAAAAGCTAAAACAAGACTACAAACAAAAAATAGCTAACCTGCGAGAACAAATGGTTGTCGAAATTGCCTACACCGAAGAAATCTTTGGCAAGCTCGCTTCCTTAGTTGAAAGAATCGATACTAACTCTTTGGTTTCCGACTCCGAATACGCCAAATTAGCCGAGTACGACCTCGTCGACTGGTTGTCTGCTGGTATGGGTTCCGAAAGTTTACTAGAAGCCCTCAGAAAAATAGATCTAGAGGCCCTAGGTGCCAAACTCAAAGAAGACATGAACAGTGCCTCCGAAGCCAAAAGGCTCAGAGCTGTTAAAAGACTCCAAGTTGTTCGCGGTTTACTAGATTCCAAAATCAAACCAGAATGGATGATCATGCAAACTTTGCCAGTCATCCCCCCAGATTTGCGTCCTATGGTCCAGCTATCTGGTGGTCGCTTTGCTGCGTCTGACTTAAACGATCTTTATCGCCGTGTCATCAACAGAAACAATCGTCTCAAACATCTAATTGATTTAGGTGCTCCAGAAATTATTTTAAGAAACGAAAAACGCATGTTGCAAGAAGCAGTTGACTCTCTTATCGACTCTTCCCAAGCCCGCTCTTCTCGTCGTTCCAGAACCGGTAAAACTTTAAAATCTCTCTCTGATATGCTTCGTGGTAAACAAGGTCGCTTCCGCCAAAATCTACTCGGTAAGCGTGTTGACTACTCCGGTCGCTCTGTTATAGTCGTCGGACCTGAGTTAAAACTCAACCAATGCGGTTTACCAAAAGATATGGCCCTGGAAATGTTTAAGCCCTTTGTTTTACACGAGCTTATCAAGCAAGATTTAGCCCCAAACGTCAAAGCCGCCAAAGCCCTTATCGAAAAGAGACAACCAGAAGTCTTCGATATTCTAGAAAACATTACCAAAAAGCACCCCGTTCTTCTAAACCGTGCTCCCACACTCCACAAACTTTCTATCCAAGCTTTCTGGCCAGTCCTAGTCGACGGCTCTGCAATCCGGCTGCACCCTGTTGTCTGTGGAGGTTTCAACGCTGACTTCGACGGTGACCAAATGGCAGTTCACGTCCCATTAACCAAAAAAGCTGTCCAAGAAGCCAAAAAGTTCATGTTGCCTCAAAACAACTTGGTCAAGCCATCTGCTGGTAATCCTGTTTCTATTCCAGATTCCAAAGAAATGGCTATTGGTGTCTACTACCTCACCTCAGTCGACGAGAAGCTTGCCAAATACGCACACCCCTTCGGATCAGAACAACAGGCTATCACCGCCGCTCAAAATGGTATCGTTTCCGAGCGTCAGTTGGTTATGGTTCGTCGCAACCCAAGCTCGCTAGAGCTAACCGAAACCACAGTCGGAAGAATTATTTTTAACCAAATGCTACCAACAGAGTGGGAATTCATCAACCACAATCTTCCCAGAAAAGAAATTTCTGCCCTCTTCCACAGAGCAATACGAAACTTAAGCGTCAAGCAAGTTGTTAAATTAGTCGACGGTGTTAAAAACATTGGTTTTGCTTACGCTACTACTTCAGGTCTATCCTTTGCCGTCTCCGATAACGAACTTTATGCTGACAAAGATAATTTCATCGAAGAAGGAAACAAAAAAGCCAAAGAAATCGAAAGTAGTTACAACTTGGGGTTAATAACAAACGAAGAGAGAAAACGCGAAACCATCAAAATGTGGATGGAAACAGCCGATGAGCTCGCCGAGCTTACTTGGCAAACTTTTTCCGCCGACAACCCAATTCGTTTAATCATCGACACCGGTATGGGTCGTATAACCAAAAACACCATCAAACAGCTTTCCGCTATGCGTGGTATCAACACAGATCCTCTTGGTAATCTAGTAGAACTCCCAACCAAAGGAAACTTCAGAGAAGGTCTCTCGGTTTTTGAATACGTTTCTTCTGTCAGAGGTTCTCGAAAAGGTTTAACCGACACCGCTCTTCGTACTGCAGACGCGGGCTACCTTACTCGTCGCCTTGTCGATGTCAGTCACGACGCCATCATCAGAGCTGAGGATTGTGGTACCGACGAATTTATCACTATTTCTTCCGACGGAGATCGTGGAAAAGTTTTCGAAAAGAGAATTACTTATCGCACCGCTGCCAAAAAAGTTACTTCACCACAAACTCACAAGGTTTTGGTAAACGCAGACGAAACTATTACCGAAGAAATTGCCGCCGCCATTGTCAAAGATGGTGTCAAAGAAGTCGAAGTCAGATCTCCGCTTACCTGTAAACTTCGCTTTGGACTTTGTGCTAAGTGTTACGGAACCAATCTGGCTAACAACTTACCAGCCACAATCGGTGATCCAGCCGGTGTTATCGCTGCCCAGTCTATTGGTGAGCCAGGTACTCAGCTAACCATGCGTACCAAGCACTCTGGAGGTGTCGCCGGTGTCGACGTTACTCAAGGTCTACCTCGCGTTACTGAGTTGTTTGAAGTTAGACAGCCAAAACTAGTTGCCCCAATCGCCGAAGTTTCTGGCAAGGTCAAAGTTGTCGAAACCGACAATGGTAACTTGGTTACTATTACCCCAGGTGGCAAAAAAGAAGATCGCAAAGAATATCTCATTCCTCTTGCTATGCCTCTCAAGGTCGAAGATGGTGATCTAGTTTCTATTGGCACTCAATTAGCCGCCGGTGGAGTCGACATCAAAATGCTTCTTAAAATCAAAGGTTTGCGTGCCGCCCAAAATTACCTCATTGGTGAAATTCAAAATATCTACGAGTCCCAAGGTATTGGTATTCACGACAAGCACTTCGAAGTTATTACTCGCAAAATGTGTGACTATGTTCGTGTCGACACTCTAGGTGACACTAGCCTTGTAGCAGGGGACGTTATCAGTCGGGGAGCTTATGAAATGGTCAATGAGGCAGTTATTGCCCAAGGTGGTGAGCCTGCAACAGCTACAAACCTTATTCTTGGTACCATCCGCGCCGCTCTTCACACCGATAGTTGGTTATCTGCCGCGTCCTTCCAAGACACTACTAGCGTCTTAACCGACGCTGCCGTAGCAGGAAAGATCGACCACCTTGTAGGTATGAAAGAAAATGTTATTATTGGTCGTTTGGTACCCACCAGTCCTTCACGGGCAAGAATCGAAAATATCTGATAAAATACCAAAAGCAAATTATGCCTACAACTAATCAACTAATCAAAAAAGGACGCGTCTCAAACACTACCAAAGTCAAAACTACTGCACTTCGTCGTAGTTTTAACTCGGTCAAGCGTCGCATGGTCAGTACTGTCAGTCCACAAAAGGCCGGCGTCTGTATCCAAGTCAAAACCATGACTCCCAAGAAGCCAAACTCAGCTCTTCGTAAAGTAGCCAGAGTCAGGTTGAGTAACAAACAAGAAGTTACCGCCTACATCATGGGTGAAGGCCACAACTTGGCCGAACACAGTATCGTTCTCATCAGAGGTGGTCGTGTCCGAGATCTACCAGGTGTTAAATATCATATAGTCAGAGGCAAGCTCGACACTGGTGGTATCGAAAAGCGCCGCACTAGTAGAAGTAAGTATGGCTCAAAGCGCCCATCGGCCAAAAAGTAATAAATAAATCTGTCATTCCGGGCTTGACCCGGAATCCAGAAAACAACAATAAAACATGAGATCAAAAAAAACACCCGCCAAAAAAATTCAAGTTGACACTGTTTATAGTAGTGAACTCGTCGCCAAACTCATCAACGGTTGTATGTTGGATGGCAAAAAGTCTGTCGCTGCCAAACAAGTCTACAACGCTATCGGCATTATTGCCGAAAAGTCAGGCAAAGATGGTCTAGAGTATCTAAACGAATCCCTAGAAAACATTAAGCCAACTATCGAGGTCCGCTCTCGTCGTGTTGGAGGAGCTTCTTACCAAGTTCCAACCCCAATTAGACCAGAACGCCGAAACTCCCTCGCTATTCGCTGGCTTCTAAACGCTGCCAAAGCACGTGGTGCCAACCCCAACCGTACCTTAGCCGAAAAAATCGCCGCTGAAGTCCTCGAGGCTCACGAAAATGCTGGTAACGCAATCAAAAAGAAACTAGATACTCACAAAATGGCCGAGGCCAACAAAGCCTTCTCCCATTTTAGATGGTAACAAACCGTCATTGCGCGATTCGGTACTCCGAACCAAAGCAATCCAGAAGGCACTTCTGTCATTCCGGGCACCGACCCGGAATCCAGAAACAGCAAAAAATCCCTCCAACACGGGATTTTTTGGACCCAGTAGTATAATAGACAAAAATCTCACTCATAGGAGTCCACTTTGAAAACAGATCAGCCAGTCTACTTTTTTATCGCCTTTACCAAGGTGCAGTTGCACCAAACCGGCCAACTTCTTATAAAACTCAAAGAGCTCGCCATAGGTTGCCATATCGAGGCCACAACTTCGAGTGCTGACCCTTACTACGTAACATATATTGTCACTTCGACCAAACCAATTGAACAAAAAACTTTATCAGAACAGTTTGGCAAGCATGTCAACATTCTCAGAATTTTTAGCTCTGCCACAAACTCACCAACTTACTTCTACACAGCTCATATCATCCACAACCCAAACCAACACCAAAGTTTGCGAGGTGATGTGGTCAGATTACAAAACTCAATCAAAACCCTGGTATTGCTTACCTCACCATTCCACACACATGCTTTTACTCCTAACCAGTCATCGATTTTGATCGAGTCATACGAACCAATTCGCGACCTAGATGTAAAGAATCTAAACAATGCACTTCAGAAACTCCCGTTTAAAGGTTTTCTGTCTACCCGGGTAGAAGAGTAAACATGCCCAATCACCACTATCTCATTTACTTTAGGTGTGGTAATAGTCACTCATTAAGTTATCTCACCAAAAGTGCCGAAACCAATTTCAGTGGTAGCAAAATAACCACTTTTGATACTCTTCCTGGTGGGATTAATGAGCTCCTCATTTCAAGAGACATGCCTATTGGCCAAGAAGAGATCCGCGCTTTTGAATCTCTTTTTGGTGGATATATAGGCCAGATTATTTATTCTCGCCAAATTTCTCAGCACAGTTTATCCATAGTAGCCAATCTAAAGTTTAGTTTCTGGGAAATTCTTACTTTCAAAAAGTTCTTCTACCTCAAAAATCTAAGAAAACTGTTACCATCAGATCCTGAAATCTCTCACTTTATCGCAACAGGTAACTTTGTGCTTATCTTTTTCCAGTCAAAACACCCAATTGAACCCCAGGAGGTCATTTTCTTTAAGTCGATTGTTAGCGAGGCAAGTTCCGCCTGTCTCACAACTATTATCTAAAAAGGAGAAATTATGTTCCAAAAAAATCAGCTTAGGTCAGGAAGTTAGTCAGTGTTAACAGTATTGAGGTTGGTTTTGTTGAACCAATGCCAGAATAGTCACGACCCTAAAATTACCCGCCTCTCTGGCGGGTTTTATTATTAACAGTTCTCCTGTCTTGTCATTCCGGACGTAGCCTTCAGCCCCGGACTTGATCCGGGGGAAGCGTGACCCGGAATTCAGGATCCCAAATTGGTCAGAGCAAAACACACCAGCACAGTTATAGGACAAATATGGTAAAATATACGCAAAGTACTCTCAAAACTAAGAAAGGGAAAACATGGATATTGGTTTCTTAATAAATTTGTCTCTGTGGTCTTTTTTCTCCAGTCTTGTCTCAGGTGCGGTCCTCACTGAGGTTTTTAATATTGTCTATCTTCGGATGGTTGAGGATTACAAGAACAATAACCCAGCACCACACTATCCCGAAGAAGTTAAAAGAACTCTCGCAAAAGAGCATCCTTTTGTTTCCTGGGCTTACCACTTGACCTTTTTTCAGGCTTTGGGTGGTTTGTTTGTAATTATTTTATCTTGTATTTTGCCTCATGGGTTACCGCCCACCTGGTAATGAACTTTCTGTAGTTTTCACATATAGACTTCAAAGGAGTAAAAATGATTTTCATAATCATCAGCTTTTTAAACTTTCTGATCAATTTCTTCCCCAGCATATTGATCTACCTCTTGATCCTTGCCGGTTACAAGATTCTGTAGACCAAAAAACCCGCCTCACCTGGCGGGTTTTCTCTTCCTCGGTTATAATCCATGAAATCGAAACTTAAAAACTAAAAGGAGGCAATATGAGTCAGGATACGCCGCGTTATTTTTACATCACGCACTTGCACGTCTCACACTCTCTTAAACTCCAGCTTGTTGTCGATGCAGCTAAAGCCTTCAGAAATTATCATCCAGACTGTTATGCCGCCCACACCAAGCCAGTCAACAACTTTATTGCTTTAATAGTTACCTCTGATACGAAAATAAGCTCTCAAGCCATTGCCAGTTTCGAAAACAAGGTAACACGCATCGAAGGCGTCGGTGTTATTTTTACTCACTCCACCAACACAGCAACCAAGGACCAAAAAGTAGTCCAAGACTTTCCCCCCACCTTTGTCTTCTCTGGTTGTTACGGGTTAGACTTTAGTCGCTGGGACTACTGGTTTGGGAAAGTAAAGAAGCTCGAAGACGAGTTAGAAAAAATTCTAAACAGTATCAATGGCGGCGCCTATTATCTACTCGTCAGGCGAAAGTATATGGCTCTTGTCTTGGAGTCACCAGAACCCTTCCAAAGCGAAGATATCCACACCCTCTTTGACTTTATAGAAAAAGGCCCTCCGTTTCTTTTAACATCAATCTCCAACTTTCCCACCTCCTAACAGGGGTGGATTTTTTTTGTTTCCTCTGATCTGTCCACCGAGAGTCTACCCCTGTCCAAAAAGTAGAATCCCATGAGCAGGTCAAAAGAAACAATATCCGTCATTGCGAGTTTCGTAATCGAACCGAAGCAACCTCACAACCTGTCATTCCCGCACAGGCGGGAATCCATCAAATAAACACCACACTTCTTCCTTCTATCTTTTTTCTTTTTACTTATCCCAAACTCCGTCATTCCGGACTTGAGAAGTTTATCCAGTCTGCTCCCGAATAAAACCCGACTAGATATGCTAACATGAACTATGAAAAGAAAAGCCCTCCCTGAGGTCCTAATCTATCAAACCAAGTCAGGTTCAATAGAGCTCAAGGGTGACTTCGATCAAGAAACTCTCTGGGCCAACCTGCAACAACTAGCCAATCTTTTTGAAACTGACAAGTCCGGTATTTCACGTCACATCAATAATATTTATGGGTCTGGTGAGCTGAAAAGAAAGTCAACTGTTGCAAAAATTGCAACAGTTCAAATCGAAGGTAGTAGGAAGGTTGTTAGAAAAGTCGAATATTTCAATCTGGATCTAATCCTTTCTGTCGGCTACCGTGTCAACTCCACCAAAGCCACCAAATTTCGTCAATGGGCCACCAAAACTCTTCGCCAGCACATCCTCCGAGGTTATACCCTAAACAAAAAACGCATCGCCAAAAACTACGATAATTTTCTCAAAGCTATCGACGAAGTCAAAAAACTTTTACCAGAGAGTACTAGCTTAAGTTCTGACAGTGCTCTAGAACTGGCTAAGATGTTTGCCAGCACCTGGCTTTCTCTCGACACCTACGACAAAGGTAAGCTACCTGTTACTGGTATCAACGCATCCCAGGTCAAAGTCACCGTCGAAAATATTTCGAAAGTTCTCCAAACACTCAAGACAGAACTGATATCCAGAAATCAAGCTAGCGAACTTTTTGGCAAAGAAAGAGAGCCGGGTAATCTCAACGCCATTATTGGTAGCATCTTCCAATCATTCGACAACCAAGATTTGTACCCGACAGTCGAAGAAAAAGCCGCCCATCTCTTGTATTTTGTCGTCAAAGATCACCCCTTTGTCGATGGTAACAAAAGAAATGGTGCCTATCTCTTTGTCTGGTTTCTCCAAAAAACAAAACTCTTAAACACCGATCGACTCACCCCAGACGCTCTCACTGCTTTAACTTTGTTAGTGGCCGAAAGCAAGCCAGTCGATAAGCCTCGAGTCGTCGGCCTCATCCTCCTTTTACTCCAAAAATAATCCAAAAAAAAGACCCTCCTCAGGTCCATTTATCTCGTGTCACTGTGTTACTGTGTTTCAGTGTCACCCTCCCTTTAGTCTTTTTTCTTCCTCCATATATTCCTTTCCTCTAATCTGCCCACCGAGAGTCTACCCCTGTCCAAAAAGTAGAATCCCATGAGCAGGTCAAAAGAAACGAATTCCGTCATTGCGTGATTCGGTAATCCGAACCGTGGCAATCCAGAAAAAATCCTGTCATTCCCGCGCAGGCGGGAATCCATACAAATAAACACCACACTTCTTCCTTCTATCTTTTTCCTACTTACTTATATTTTCTTAGATACTCAAAACGAATGATAAAAATAATTTTGACGGAGGGAAGACTTTACCCTCCGTCAAAATAAACTAACTTAAGACTACTTCCAGTCCCAGAAAATCATCTGGACATCGTAAACTTCCTCTGTGTCGTATAAAACGACTTCAGAGATAAGTTTTCCCGGAAGTATTACTTCAATGGTCGGAGGATTGTACTCGGCTTTGAAGGCTTCATATATCCCCAAGCCCTCATCGATCATCATAAACTGGAATCCGCTAAAGTACATACTTGCGGGTTTCCAGCTGGCGACTTTACTGCCAGCCACCAATTCTCTTTGGTAGCAGAAGACGATTCTCCATAAGAATTCTTCTTAGGAGTCTGTCTTCTTCTGTTTCATCTGCTTTTGGCAAAAACACATCCTTTGTTTCCAATTTTTTAACTTCTGCTCTGATATGATTACTTTGATTTTCTAATTCAAGTTGAAAAAAGCCAACTATTCCAGTTTCGTCAATCACACTTATTTTTTCTCGAGACAATCTCAACACTTTTGCCCTTTTTTCATACATTTTTACGAAAAATTCAGGGTCTTCTTTACTGACCAATACATACATTTTTTTGAAGTATTCTATGCCTTCTGGGTTATCAATTGTTTTTTCTCTTGCCTCAAGTGAGTACAGTATCTCAGCAGACATTCGTCGAGTGAGTTCATCATCACTTCTTAGGTTTTCAATTAAGTAAGGAAAAGAATTATCAGCTCCAAGATACTCAAATGCCTCTATGTATTCACCAAGGCTCCCAGTTGAATTAAAGGTTATTACTTTAGAGAGGAAGCTGGCAAGCATTTTTGCAGTCTCACTATCTTTTGCCTCTCTAAGCAATATAGCTTTGCATATTTCCTGGTGAACGACTCTGCTGGGGTTATAATCATACATGAGATCCCCTTCACTATAATTGGGCTGGTACATTTCCACAACGTTTTGCATTTCCTCCTCATTTGCCAAAATTTCCTTTAAATTCTTCAATCTGTCTTTTGAGTCAACAAGTACCTCGTCGTTTTCATCTATATTTATTCCTTGTTCCAAATAGTGAGTCTCTCGTTCGGAAATCTGCCAATCAAGCTCATCGATTTCATGTAGAATTTGTGTTCTTATTGTTTCTTCAGTGGTTATTTTATAGTCAGTGCCACAATGCTCACTAGTAAAATCAACAATCTTATTCAAGTTATTGGAGTCAGATATTACTATCAATGTTTTTAATATTTCCATGGCAACGGGATCATATTCGCGGTAGTCCTGATAGTTCTTAGTCAGGATAGTGTACAGAGAATCAAACGTTACAGTTCTAGACAAATCGGTGGTTCTTGCTTCAATTATTTCCAAAACTGGCAACAACGCCTCATTAACGAAATAAGGCTCATTAGGTTCAATACTCTCAGAGTCGAACGAGTAATCGGTTTTCTTTTTTTCTCCATCTAGCTGAACCAGTATTTTATTGATCGCTAAAATCGATTCACGTAAAAATAGACCACTGTCTGTAGGTAGGTTTTTTAAATTTTCAATTGTCTCCTCTACTTCTTTATCAAACTTTTCATGCAATTTTACAAAGTTGCTTCTCAAACCACGAGTCAGCTGACTTTCCATTCCAATTCCTCTAGTTCCAGTATCGTAACGAGGTATTTGGCTCCACATTTGCTGTGCTCTTTCAAACTCATCTCTGCTCCTATTAAACATTTTTTCTACTCTTAACTCAATTTCCTTTATCTCCAGGTCACTATTTCTCTCATATGTAATATCTAAACCCATATCCAAAATCTTACCTCAAATCTGTACTAAACTATACTAGTGCCCAAAAACAAACTGCCCACTTTTGTTTATTTTCTTCTTCTGACTTCTTTCTGTCTCAATCTCTATCTTTTTTACGCTCTTAAGCAATCAAAACTTTTCCTAGTTACTCGTGTTAGAGATGGGGACACTATCGTTCTAAACGACAATCAGGTCATCAGGTTGGCCAACTTAAATGCTCCCGAATACAATGCTTGCGGCGGTCAGGAGTCAAAAGACTTTTTAGAAAAACTAGTCATAGGCAAAAAAGTTAGTCTCAAAGGATTAGGCTACGACGAATACAACAGGACATTAGGACTTGTCTATCTCAAAGGTCAAAGTCTTAATCATCTCCTCATCTCTTCTGGTTGGGCAGATTACGACAGCAACTTCAAACAGGATCGAGAATTATTAAGCCAAGCTGCCCAAGGTGCCAAACAAAATCGGGTTGGCATTTATTCTCTCTGTCGCTCCCAGACCCCGCCCAAAGAAAACTGCCTTATCAAGGCCAACAACAATCACGGTCAAAAAACATATTTTCTCCCCAATTGCAGCAACTACAAGGGGACATCGGTAGATATCGACAAGGGCGACCAGTGGTTCTGTACAGAAAAAGAAGCACTCCAAGCCGACTTCAAAAAATCCGGCGACTGCCGCTAATCATTTTCTTGACTTCGGGTAATATTTGGTATTAAATTATTTTATGGATACAATTAACAGAATCGCCATTTTTCGAGGGAAGGAAATTAGAAAAGTTATTTTTCAAAACGAGTGGTGGTTTTCGGTCACCGATGTCATTGGCGCACTCACAGACAGTGTTAATCCGAGAGACTACTGGTTCAGGATGAAGGATCGTGTCAAAATTGACGAAGAGATCGAGTTGTCGACACTTTGTCGACAACTGAAGTTGGAGTCGACTGACGGTAAGATGTACTTAACTGACTGTGCCAACACCGAAGGCGTTTTCCGAATCATCCAATCTATTCCCTCTCCCAAAGCCGAACCTTTCAAAATGTGGCTTGCCAAAGTCGGCTACGAACGAGTCCAAGAAATAGAAGATCCAGAGCTCGCCACCAAACGTACTAGAGCTCTCTACAAAGCAAAAGGCTACCCAGACTCTTGGATCGAAAAAAGAATGCGCGGCATCGAGGTTCGCGAAACTTTGACAAACGAATGGAAAAATAGAGACGTCGGCGGCGACATCGAATACGCCATCTTGACCGCCGAAATTTCCAAAGCCACCTTCGGTATGACACCCAAAGAGTATAAAGAGTTTAAGGGGTTAGAAAGAGAGAATCTCAGAGATCACATGAACGACTTGGAATTAATTTTTTCTATGTTAGGCGAGGCTTCCACTACAGAAATTGCCAAAAATCGTGATGCTCAGGGTTTTGTGCAAAATAAGAGAGCCGCCAAACAGGGTGGTGAAATTGCAGGAGATGCTCGTAAAAAACTAGAAGTCAAAAGTGGCAAGCCGGTTTCAGTTCCCGAGAATTATATTCATCAAAAACCCAACAAAAAATTAAGCTAGCTCTCTCTCCAAAAAGTACTTCGTCAAACAAAATCTGTAAAAATTTCCCCGTTTATACTGCGCAACCAAGGTTTTTTGCTCGTCATTTAACTCCTTAAAGTCAGCCTCAGTCAAATACGCAAGCAAAACTGCATCACTGCTTCGCAGGGTTATCCCTGTATCTTTCCTAATCTCCTCCAAAATCTTAAGTTTAACAGGGGAGTATTTTTCATAAAAATACCTGGCCGTAAACTTCTCAAACACTTTACCTGCAATGATAAGGGAAAATATATTCTTAAACCACTTTGTCCCGTACAAAGTCTTTACTGGCTCTCTGGTAAAAGTAAAACCAACCCGGTAATAAAACAGTCCAAACGGCTTACTCATCGAAGTCAAAACCGCCACAATATTTTTGTGGCTCAAATCAAACATATATTTCTCCGTCGACCCGAGGTAAGCAAGATCCAAAACTATTTGGTGTCCCAAATCCGCAATTTGTTTAATTAAAGAATCCCCAACAATCATTCCGTTTCGTGCCGAAGGGTTGGAGATAAACCAAATTCCTTTTGGTAATGTTTTTATTTTTTCTATGTTTTCTACCACTTCAATTACTACAAGCCCCAGGCCCAGTGCGCACTCTCTATACCCCTCGTACTCACCAGCCAAAGTATAAATTGGTGAGTTTGGTGACTCTACTTTAATACGCGAAAGTAAGTGATATATTCCCTCGCTCGACCCTGCAGTCGGGTAAACATAATCAAAACTATCAAGTCCCACTACTTCATCTTTGTAAAATTCTTTCATTTTGGTCACGACCGGCTTTTCAAAGTCATCTAGTCCAGGCGGGGTAACCGACTTCAGAAACTCCTCATGAGGGTAATTTTTTGTCACCTTAGAAATTAATTTTCTAACCTCTGGAAAATAATAAGAGTAGACCGCCTTCATCGCTTTTATCTCTTTCATTTAATTTTTATAAATATTAATATCTGATATCTGAGAACTGCCATCTGAGATCTAAAGTATGATCGCCCCTTTATACTGCCAATCAAAGCGGATGTGACCATCAGGGAAAAAGATCATCTGCCTAATGTCATCAGTACTCGGCTTTATTGTTAATGCGTCGGTAAGACAAACATTCTGTCCATCAATATCAAATATTCTTGAGTTATGACCATAAGAGAGCAACAGTCGACCTCTCTTTTCTGCCCACTTATTTAGTTTGGCAATTTTCGCAGGGGTCAGCATCATCTTTATCGTGTCTCTCTTATACTTCTCACTTTCTGACTCGTCTGGCGCTGCCACAGGCCGCAGAGATACTTGCTCCACACCCCACTCCGAGGCTTTCTTTACTATTTTTTCTGCTTCCTCTGGAGTATCAATATGGTCATTAATTAGGACCACCGAAAATCTTACTGAGTAGCCAATTTCATGTAGCTTGGTAATTGTCTTTTTAAGGTCTGGATAACTCTTTTTAAAAGGCAAGTAGTTGGCTCTGTTTTTTTCTGGGTCGTAGTGAACAATTGAAATTGATATCGTTGTCAGCCCAAGCTCGTACCACTCCTGCAAGTACTTATCGTACTTTTCAGGAAGTTCAGAAAACAAGACTGCATTTGTTTGCAGTTCCAAAATAGGAAAGTCATACTTTTGCAAATGCGTCAAAAATTCCGTCAGCTGATCGGGGTAGAGGGTTGGTTCACCCTTTCCTGTTAGTAATACTGTTGTTATTCCATTTAGTTGGGCAATTCGGCATGCCTTATCAAAATTTCTCCAATTAACTTTCGTAGGCCTAATTCCAATTTCTTTAATTCCCGTCATCTTCGAAACACAAAACGGACAAAATGCGTTACATAAAGCATTTCCAGATACCACAGTAAAAGTTTGTATCTTCATATAGTGTATATACTACACTATCTTCACCACTTTGTCAAACAAAAATAGAGTCCTTGCGTAAAAAGACTCTATTTACCAGTGCATACAATATATTTAGCTTTTGGCTCTTTTGCCCAAGCTATTAGCCAATTCACCATCGCCACAGCATTCTCTGGTGTCGCTGCCCAGTAACCAGATTCTGTGACACTTCTGCTTCCCCTTTGATCTGGCAAAGCTTCGATTGCAAGCTTTATACCCTCCAACCCCCATAACACTTCTGGAGTTATTTCAATCCTATCTGCTTGCTCTAACCATCGCCAAGGGTTCCAATTTACTTCTTTCCATATAGGATGGTAGTTATATGTCCAGTCAGCCTCAGATCTAGTGATTGGTGACTCCACATAACTACCATCAATTGTTACCCAGGATTGCAAATTGCTACCGGCTTGAGAGATTCCCAAACTAGTTAGCAATTGCATGTCATCGTCAAAAATTGCAATTGTGCCTCCCATAGCAGGGAACCTCCTTTTTTAAGATTTTGCCTATTTTACCACCAAAACAACTTATAATGTGTTAAAATAACAATATGAATTCTAAATTACTTTGCCACGCCTACCCAGGCACCATTATGTCCCTCAAAGAAAGGGTTAATTCTGGTGCCCAAAAAATGGAGGCTTAAGTAATTTGTTTGTCAGCTTAAGCCTTCCTAAGTGGAGGCTTTTTGCTTTATCTTCGGGAGGTTTAGTCAGTCAAATACTATCCATGAGTAGTCTTTGGCTGCACTTTAAAACAAAACAGGAGATAAAAATGTTTGGTATCAAAATGCAAGTAACCACCAAAAAGATTTCAGTCCTCCTACGTCCTGGCACCAAAGAGGATATTCCAGAGTTGGTCAAACACTTCTCTTCCATGCGTGTCCACATGTACACCCAAGGTCTTTTTGGTCAGACCTTAGAAAACGAACTCGAATGGTACGATAAAACTAGGTCCTCACAAGAAGGCTGCACTTGGTTTATTCAGCCCCAAGGCTCCAAAGTCGCAATCGGCGTTACCTCGCTGCATAAAATCGATACCTGGGATGGTGGTTGCTCCTCAGGTATTATCATTTGGGACACCAATTGGTGGGGCAAGGGGGTAGCTAGTGCTGCTCACTTGGCTCGTACTCTCTTCGCTGCCGATTTTTTAAATAAATACAGTATCAGAAGTAGTGTTAGAGAAGATAACCAAGCTTCCAGAAAGGCATTGGAAAAAGTTGGCTACACTGTTTGGGGTACAGAACCAGTAGATGCTTACCGCTCCGGTAAGTGGATCAACACCCATCAGCTCAAGTGGTTTCACCCCGACAAACACCAGTTCTACTTCCCAGACGGCTTACCGGAACTATTTACCCCAGGTGTTGCACGTGCCAAAATCGCTCTTCAAACCGCTCGCCAAGTTGTGGAGTTTATCTAAAAATTAATCCCCCAAGAGTCATGGCTCTTGAGGAATTTTGTTGTAGACAATGGGTTTTTTGCTTCTGCTAAACTAGACTCATCAAGTCCCTTGAAAGGATAACTTCAAATGCACCACACTTTTGTAGTTGGAAATGCATATGGAAACGAAGACTTAAAGACCGCCATTGAATCAATAGACGAAACCTTTCGGATCACATTCTTGCCACACCAAAGATCAAAAAGTGTCTACTCTAGCCATACCAAAAACATAACTGTGTTTCATGTAGAGGGAAAAAATATCAGCAAAACCCAAATCACCAAATTTAAAAGCTTTTTGCAAAACTCTGGCTACAAGTTACTTTTTTCAGCAAGTCACACTGAGTTAGTCGGCGAAATTGAAGTTCGCTTTTTTACCATCAACCTTCGATCGCCTCAACTCCAAGACATCAAAGAAATGTTAATATCCAAGTTGGAAAAAGTATCAGGTAAAAAACTTCAGACTTATGGCGAAGTTTATTATTTTTACCTTACAAAATCACAATTAAAGTCAAGAAAGTTGGTCAAAAAACTTGATGACTTGGTATTCAGCACCATGGTTGATGTTCTGATTTTTGTTTGAGTTAAACACCCTTTAGATAAGGGTGTTTTTATTTGTACACGATCGTGTTACAATTAGGCACACTCTGTCCTAACCGGACAGATTTAATTCGTCAAATAATATAAATTAAACACAAAACTTAAGTATGGCCGCTCCAACAGGAAAAAAGATTCCCTTAGACCGTGTTCGTAACACTGGTATTATTGCCCATATCGATGCAGGTAAAACTACCACTACAGAACGTATTCTTTTTTATACCGGCAAGTCCTACAAAATAGGAGACATTGACGAAGGTAATACTCAAATGGACTGGATGGAGCAAGAAAAAGAGCGCGGTATCACCATCGTTTCTGCTGCTACCACCGCCTTTTGGACCCCAGTTCTTCCCGATGCTCGCTTCAAAGAAGAGCATCGCTTCAATGTTATCGATACTCCAGGTCACGTCGACTTTACTGCCGAAGTCGAGCGCTCCCTGCGTGTCTTAGACGGAGGTGTTATTGTCCTAGACGCCGGCTCTGGTGTTCAATCCCAAACTGAAACTGTCTGGCGCCAAGCCGACAAATACCATGTTCCCCGTATTGCTTTTGTTAACAAAATGGACGTCTTGGGTGCCGATTTTATGGCCACCATCAAAGATGTTCATGAAAAACTAGGTGCCAAAACCGCTATCATGGCTCTTCCAGTCGGTGTCGAAAACACTTTCAAAGGTGTTTGTTTATTACTCGAGCGCAAAACTGTCATTTGGCAAGGTGACGAAACTGGTGCCAAGTACGAAGTTACCGACGGTTTCCCAGAAGACATGAAGGACGAATGTGAGGTCGAAAGAGCCAAGCTCATTGAGTCCATCGTCGAATTCGACGAAGCTCTCATGGAGAAATACCTAAACGGTGAAGAAATTGACATGGTTTCTCTCAAAACCGCACTTCGCTCTGCCACCTGCAAAAACCAAATCGTTCCTGTTTTCCCAGGCTCATCTCTTCGCAACAAAGGTGTTCAACCTCTCCTCGACGCCGTCGTCGACTTTCTTCCCTCTCCTCTAGATAAGCCTCTTACGGTCGGTATCAACCCCGAAACCGACGCCGAGGAAATCAGAAAACCAGATGTCAACGAACCTTTTTCCGGTCTTGCCTTCAAAATCCAAGCCGATCCACACGTCGGTAAGCTCACTTATGTTCGTATTTACTCTGGAAAAATTACTTCCGGTAGCTTCGTCTACAATGCAGGCAAGAGAGAGCGCGAGCGCATGGGTCGCCTCATGCTTATGCATGCCAACACCAGAGAAGAAATTGCCGAAGCTGGTGCCGGTGAAATCGTCGGTATTGTTGGTCTAAAAGCCACCAAAACCGGTGACACTCTCTGTGACGAAAACAAGCCACTTATTCTTGAATCCATCAACTTCCCAGAGCCAGTCATTTCTCTAGCAATTGAGCCCAAAACCAAGGCCGATCAGGAGAAACTAGATGTAGCCCTCAGTCGTCTTGCCGAGGAGGATCCAACCTTTAGAATCAGAACCGACCACGAAACCGGCCAAACCGTTATCGGTGGCATGGGTGAGCTCCACTTGGAAATCCTCGTCGACCGCTTAAAACGCGAGTTCAAAGTCGAGGCTACCACTGGTGCTCCTCAAGTCGCTTACCGTGAAACTGTCACCAAGCCAGCTCGTGGCGAAGGTAAATACATCCGTCAATCAGGTGGTCGCGGTCAATACGGTCACTGTATTTTGGATATTACCCCCAAGACTCGCGGCGAAGGCTTTACCTTCACCAATAAGATTGTTGGAGGTACCATTCCTCGTGAATTCATTGCTCCTATCGAAAAAGGTGTTCGCGAAGCTCTCGACAACGGCGTTATCGCTGGTTACCAGCTTGTTGACCTCGATGTCGCAGTTGTAGATGGATCTTTCCACGATGTCGACTCTTCCGAAATGTCCTTTAAGATCGCAGGTTCTATGGCCCTTCAGGATGCTGTCAAA
>Ga0208375_1000799_pt1 | contig 40177 bp, 53 predicted proteins | sample RifOxyD1_FD_184038 | JGI IMG/M metagenome (GOLD analysis project Ga0208375, IMG submission 184038) | Soil microbial communities from Rifle, Colorado - Rifle Oxygen_injection D1 (SPAdes) | ecosystem: Environmental > Terrestrial > Deep subsurface > Rock core/Sediment | place: Rifle, Colorado... | reverse complement strand
GGACTGCTAAAACTATTAGAAATAGTAGAACTAAAACCTGAATGTTTGTAGATTTTATTTGAAAGATCATCAGAACTATAAATATTAGTTCCATCCCAAGTTAAACCATAAGAAGATACAGAGGGACTGCTAAAACTATTAGAAATAGTAGAACTAAAACCTGAATGTTTATAAATTTTATCAGAATTACTATCAGAAGAATAAATATTTATTCCATCCCAAGCTAGACCAGCAAGACCACTAGAAGGACTGCTAAAACTATTAGAAATAGTAGAACTAAAACCTGAATGTTTGTAGATTTTATCTGAAAGACCGTCAGAACTATAAATATTTATTCCATCCCAAGCTAGATTAAAAGGAAGCAAAGAAGGACTGCTAAAACTATTAGAAATAGTAGAACTAAAACCTGAATGTTTGTAGATTTTAGTAGAATTAGCATCCATGGAATAAATATTTATTCCATCCCAAGCTAGACCAGTAGGACTACTAGAAGGACTGCTAAAACTATTAGAAATAGTAGAACTAAAACCTGAATGTTTGTAGATTTTATTAGTAGTATCATCACTACTATATATATTATTTCTTGAACCTGCCATATATTACACATTACCTTGTTGCATTTCTATCAACAAATTATTTATACTTTTAAGCCCAATTTCTTTATAATGTTCGCAGATGGTATCAAAATCCACAAACACCTTAAATCCAGATTTTTGACATGATTGACAGTAATGAAAATCGCCGACTAAACTCAACGTTCCGTCTGGATAATAATGAAAGTCATACAAATTATTTCCATCCTCACTTATTTTTTCGAATACTCTGCGAGTGGACATTACACAACCGCCACCTATCGCGTCTACTTCCGTTAATCCTTTACCATCAAAATATACTACGTATTCCTTATTTTCGTTATATCGCATCGCTACCGGCACGGGTACAACAGTGCCGTTATCGTTTGGTTTCATCATAAAGCACAAAGCGCCTACTACATCTTTATTATGCAAAATTAATTTATTTAAAGCGTCTAACGGTGGAATAATATCAGAATCAATAAAAAGTATTCTATCGTCAGGATCATTGCTCTTTTCCAAGAACCATTTGACGCATTGACTGCGGGCGTTTCCTAACGGCAACATACCTGACGGAAAGTCTATAAATATTTCGTATTCAGGATGACCAATTCTATACCATTCTGCCAATACTTTGGCTAATTGCGGATGGATAGTCCCTAAATTCGGCACATAAATAAATAATTTCTTTTTGCCTCGCACGTTAGCGATTTGAGCGTTAATATTGTTTTGAATTATATTATTTTTTGGATATCCGTCTTTATATTTATCCCTTAAAATATCTACCCTTGATTGGGCGTATTTATGGGAATAATCATTATTATGATTAAATTCTTCACGAAAACTTGCCGATCCGTAATGATAAATAAATACGTCTCTGGCAATTCCTACTTCGTATCCTAATTGTCTTACTCGGTATGTCATATCCGCATCTTCCTGCCCCCCTAGTCCAAACCTTTCATCAAAATAATACCCGTCTTTTTCTTTTAATTTATCAAAAACTTCCCGTTTTAACATTAAACAAAATCCAGTTAAAGCATCGGCATATTCATAATCAACTCCTTTACGATTGTGTTCAATATGCTGAAAGCCCTCTACTCGATTGGTAGTACAGCTTAAAATACCTAACTTTTTATCCATTTCAAATTTAGCTATCATTTTTTTTGTCCAATCCGGCGTTACTACCACGTCATTATTAAGAATAATTATATATTCTCCCCTTGCTTTCTCGCACCCTTGGTTAACTGCTTTAGGAAATCCTTTTGATTCTTCATTTCTAATCAAAACATCGCAACCATACTTTTCCAAGAATTCTTTTGTTTCCTGTTCACTGCCATCATCTATCACAATTAATTCGTAATCTTTGGTATATAATTTTAGGCTGTCAAAACATACTTGCGTTATTATCTGTAAATTTTTGACAGGAATAATAATGCTTATTGTTGGTTTCATATTAAAAAATTTCATATATTTATTATTTAACTAAAGTTTTCCATATTTTAGTAATAGGTTTGTCAAACTGATCGCAACAATGTGTGTTTAATAATGGACCGAATAATTCTCCAGTATCAAAATATTTTATAAATTCTCTATGTGCAATTCCAGCAATATTACATTCTTTTAATATTTTTTCTGAATATGCCATAGTTCTAAAACCAGGGAATCTATAAATAATTTTTTCTGATAAATATGGTTTTAGTATTTTTATTGATTCTTTAATACGTTCTTTTTGTTCATCGTATGAAATCCACCCAAGTTGAGGTAAACCATGAGTTAAGCCATGGGGGTGTATCTCAATCCAATTTTTTCTAATCTCATACCATTCCCTAAACTCCTTACTTTTACTTACGTCCTCATTATCATCGTTATTATATTTTGCCACCGTAAAACAAATTAACTTTAAATCGGGATGCGCCTCTTTAACCATATCCCAATACTTAAAATACTTTAAATTTGATGGATATACGTCATCCGTGGTAAATATCATAAATTTAATTTCATAATTAAATAATTTCACTAGTCGCTTTAATGGCGTTAATACCAGGCGTAATCGTATTTTTATCCAATAATTCACGCATACTATCAGTATTAACTATCCCCGGTACGTCTTTTTTAGTAGGTTCAAGAGCATCTTTATCCGCCTGAGTTAAAACTTCTCCCCTGGCTACTTTCACTAAAATAGACGTTACTTTATTTTGATCGTTTATTTTTTCCGTTACTTTTATCCATTTATCGCAATCTTCAATCGATTTTTCTTTAGTGACTTCTTTCGCTTCATAAACAAACCCGCTGGCATCTTTATGGCCGTCCGCTTGCAAAAATCCATCCGCATCGGCATCCGCCACGCCGATTAGGATATATTCGTCATCGGCGTTTCTCGCCCAAGAATCGGAGGCGCATTCACCGCCCTCGTAAATCGGTCCAAACCCACTATTTATTTTTTCCGCCACATATTGAGGCGGATAAGTATAATGGGTTGCTCCATTTTCATTTGTGCGTTTAATACGCATTTTTATCATTCTCATACGTTTATTAATTAATAAATTATTTTTTAAATTGTTCTATTAAATTTAACATTTCTTCAGCCGACCTTTTAATATTATATTCTTCTTGTGCTTGTTTTAATCTTTTTTCCGATTCTTTCATTCGATCTTCATATTCCAAAAATTCAAATATTTGCGTTACTTTTTCAACCACTGGCATGCCCAAAAGCCAAGCGGTAACAGTCTTATTATCACTTTTATACCCATAATTATCCGGTAAATTAAGCACGATATCGCCTTCTATAATTTCTTTATTTACCGCATCTTTATCCCAAAAAATGAAGTTACCATGTCCCACTGGTTGTTCGCAAATTACTTTTAATTCAAATTTATGTTCTTTTAATATTGGCAGTAACGGTTCTATCCTGGCAAAATTATCCGCATAACCAAACCAAACGAATAAAGGGTTAGTTACTTGGCGATGTATTTTTTTTTCATTATAATAACTTAATTCATGCCTGTCTGGAATGACGTATACCGGCGTGCCATAATGTTTAAAACCATTTGCTACCGCTTGCGTAGAAACCGTAATAAAATTCATACAACCAGCGAATTCCTTTAAATCATTAAATAAAAAATCAGGATCAGTATTGTCGTATATTTGTATCTTTTTTCCTTGATACTTTTTTGCTAATTTTAGCATTTCAGAAGAATGCGCCTTTTGATAAATAATCACGTCATAATTATCTAAATTTTGCGTGCCATCATATTTATCTGCCGGTAAATATGGCAACAACCAATCGCAACGAAAACGTTCCGAAGCGCTATTCTTAAAAAAATAAAAACAATAAGAAACGGGAATTATAATAATTTTCATATATTTAATATTACATTATAAAAAAAGATAAATAACCCCGATAGGATTATTTATCTAAATATATCTATTTCCTAGGGGCTATTTATCCTTCATATGTTTCCTCATCTATTGAGGACTAAAATTTATCTATTTACGTTTTAACGTTCATTTCCACCATTTTTTCTACTTATTTTGGCGTTATTTTTTCTTTTCCTTGTAATTCTTTTTTTACTTGTGATGTTTCATTCTGGCTATTTTCTAATTTTAATATATGTTCGTTAATTGCCCGTAATTGTGCTTGATAGGCTTCAATAAAACGCAAAGTATCGTAAGCCACGCCCTTGCTTTCATTCAAATCCATTAGATCGAGATTTTTCATAGTATTTTTATTAATTATTAATATTTACTATATTATACCATAAATCCAAAATTTGTTCTATTATTTGTTGTTTTCGGTTAGTTTTAACGATTCCACAAATTTACTCCCGCTAAGTTTAAGGTCTTGTAAATTTTGTTCACTCCATCCAGGCACTGGCCAAAATTTTTCCACTAACCATGAAAGTGGATATATCTGATTAGGATATTTATTTTTCCAAAACATATCTCTAACTTTTGCTTTACATCTGGCTACATCTCTACCGCTTTGCGGATAAGGAAAACTAAAATCACCCCCCTGAGTTCTAAAAAGATGCGCATAAAATGTAGAATGTACAACTAATACCTGACCACCAGAGGTCCATGTTTTCACGGAAAGTTCCACGCCTTGATTTCCCCATGACCCAAATTCTTCATCGCATAATTTTAACTCCCAATATTTTTCTCTTGTACACATGAAAAAACTGCCTTGTAGTGACATTGTTTCTGTGATTCCAGTTTCCGCCTTATCTTTTATATATTGCGGCCGATGCTTATAATCTTCAAAATAATTAAAATGCGGTTCTGCGTCAAAGCAATATGATGTTGAATTGATATGCGCTCTAGGTTTCCAAATCATTTTTTTTCTGAGAGTAGTCTTACCACATCTACCACATTTTTCGGGCGTTGGGCCCTGATACAATTTCCAATTACACGAAAAACAGTTCCATGAAAAGGCATGGAGATTCTTCATGACCGGCACGAGTGTAACATTATCTCCTGTCTTCTTAAATGCCTCCAACATCTTCACATCAAAATCTTTATCGAAAGCGCAGTGTGCGTCACATTTTGCTACGTATTTTGCCCGGCTCAATTTAACGCCTAAATTTGTCGCGGCGCGTTGGCCGATAGATTCAGGAACATAAATTAAAGTAACTCGCGGATGGTCAGCGATTGGCGGGTTGCTCCATGTTCCGTCCAAGACAGCAATTACTTCAGTTGCTTCAGAACTATTTTGAATTATATCTTGAATCGTTCTGGCTAAAAACATTTCATTCCTAGATGGAATAATGACACTTAAATCGTATTGTTTCATATATTTATTATTAATTTATTTATATTTTTTAGCCATTTCAAATATTTTATCTAAATATTTTTCCCATTTCTTCTGTAAAAAATATTCAGGTGGTACACCGTATGTAGTTTTCATTATAAAAAGTTTTTCACCAATTTCCTCTGGTGTTTTTCCCAAAGATTTGTTAAAACTTTTTAACATTCTTTTATAAATAATCTCTAACTTTTTTTCTTGTTCTAACGTTAATATTTTCATAAATTAAATAATTCTCTAAGATTCCATCCATGTATTTCATCTATATTTTTTTCAACCCAGTCAGTAGGATGATACTTAAACGAATCAAGCGTAATTTTAGGTTTCGAAAAAGTCAAACCGTGTCGAATATCAACGTTGGGCAATTTACTCATTCTTTTAATATGTTCTTCATTTGTTACTCCTCCATTACGTCTTTTTTTTGTGCCAGGCTCATACCCAAATTTTCGCGCCCACCGTGGCTCGCGACTCCTAATTTTATCTAGTCCATATCTTTCAATAAGTTTAAGTCGATATTTATAGTGATTAATTGCCGTCTGTCGATTACAACATAAACCTGAAAGTGAAGTTAATCCATCATAAGTAATTGCAGTTTTATTGCCAAAACCCCAACGATAATTATTAATATTATAATAATAAATATTATCTCGTTCTGGTGTAAATAAAAAATGTGACTCGTGATATAAAACGTCATGCTCCAAAAAGTAGACATAATATGCGGTTGACGCTTCTAACGCAGTTAAAATTTGTAATACCATTGTTGGATATGACCGAGCCTCATTTAAAACAATATTTTTCCCTAAATCTAATGGTCTTTTTAATGAAACAGAAATTATCTCACCATTAAAACTTTTCTTTAGTTGTTCTAAACAAATTTTTTGAATTAGCGGATCTACGTGAAAGTCAGAATAATAAATCGCACCTACTTTTTTTTCCATATAATTTTTTATTTACGAATAAACATCCACGAATAGCACCTATCGTCTGGATCAGTCGCCCCCTCTGGTCTATAAATATACCAATTTGGAATATCAAATACCTTAATATATGCATCTAATACGGCCTTTACATTGCATACTATGTTACGAGCAAATGGCGCAGTATCACAATAATCATGCCCAGCCACTACCCCCCCCACCCTAACTTTCTTACTCCACTCAAAAATATCTTCGGCCGCATGCCTAAAATTATGATTCCCATCGATAAAACAAAAATCAATACTTCCATCTTTAAAATACGTCAGCGCATCCATTGATGTCTTTCTCATTATAGTACAATTTTTATAAGGAGCCAAAGTTTTTTTAGCCTGTTCATAATATCCATCTTGGATATGTTGTTCATTTTGAGTGCGTCCCTGCCCAGAAAAACCTATCCACGGATCAATGGCATATACTTCTAACCCTGTTTTGCATAATCTTTCACTAAACTTTCCTCTCAATACGCCCACCTCTATCCCCATCTTATATCCCATCTCAACAAAAAATTCAGGCAAACTATCCCGACCGCAGTCGGGGATTATGAATGGATTACCACTCTGCTTGATTGCTTCTGTAAATGTCATAAATTTGATAAATTTTTAAAATTAGAAACCACAGTCGTTCTTGGTAATACTTTGTCAAAATCACGTCTATATTTAAACAAAGGATAAATTTCCGAATATTTATAAATTTCATCATACTTCTCATCTGAATCGTGAAGAACAATATAATCAGCCGAATTAACAAACTTTTTAATAGTTTCTTTTCTACTCGCCGGATATTGATCAACCAATATAATACTCCAATGTTCCCCGTCAATTTTATCTAAATCCATGCATATCATATGATAATCGCAAATATATTGCTTAACCATTTCAAAATAACTTTGCTTTTCTTCATAGGACACAAGTTTCCGTTTAGTTTCAAAACACGCCCAATGCAAATATGGAGTTGAAAATATCCCCGTGCCGAGTTCAAGTATCGGGCCATCTGCCATACTCACTAACTTCATTAAAATTGGCAAATAGGTGGCTGTTTCTTTTCCAAATTTTAAGTTCATACTTTTAATTAAATCCGTGACGTTTAAATATGTCTAACAATTCTTTTGACATAAATGGCTTAAATCCTTCAAAAATCGGATATCTCGGATTTATGTTTATAACTTTATACGGTTTAATCGCCCGCTCGCGAGAGATAAGATAATCCGCTTCCCTTTTTCTCCCCATGCTATAAGTAATATTTAATTTTTTATATCGGCTATTAATATTGTTTATATTTCTTTTTATTAAAACGTCTAACGCAGTTTCCTCATTAAGTCTATCTTTATCATAAATATATTTTAACGCTCCCATAATATCTTTACTTTCCGGCTTAAAAAAGAAACTGGCCGAATTAGAACGGGGACAATAACCGTAATCCGTCATTGCCATATCAAATCCTTCAATTTCCGTTTCTATCTCAGTAAAGAGTTGTACTTGATGCGCGTCAAAATCATGAAACCAACAAAGTTCTTTAATTATTTCATTTTCCAATAAATAACAGATAACGTTTATTTTACTTGCTCTTCTCCTATGTTCGCAGAATAAAGAATCAGGAACCACTAATGATTTAACCCCGTTATATTCATATTCAAAATTGGTAACCAATAAAATATCTTCTTTTTTCCACCCCATTAAAAAAGCGTTTTCAATCTGAACTTCACATGAAGGCCCATACCATTTTAAAAACTTTTTAGCTGGATTTATGAATATCAATAAATTTTTCATACTAATACACTTTTAATAATAGATACAATTTTTTCCGATGAAAATCCGTCACCAAACGGATTAATCCAATTCCTGTCAATTTTCATTAGATTATCAGTAGCAGTTAATATCCTGTCTTTATTATGACCAACTAAAATATTTGAACCCGCCTCAACAGTTTCCCGTCGTTCAGTATTATCTCTCAAAGTAACTGAAGGAACTTGCAAAATACAGGATTCTTCCTGCACGCCGCCAGAATCGGTAAAAATTAATTTAGCGTTCATTTCTAAAAATAACATTTTAAGATACCCCACCGGTTCCATTATTTCAAAAACTTTTGGGTCTAATTTTATGTTAAAAGCATCAATTTGTTTTTTAGTCCGGGGATGAATAGGAAAACATACTGGAAAATCATACTTTTTTGAAACTTCGGATATACTATTAATCAATTCTCGCAAAATATCTTTATTGTCAACATTCGCTGGCCGATGTAAAGTTAATAAAAAATAATTCTCTTGCTTATAATGCTCCAACTCTCTATGTTTATTAACTAACTCAATATTTTGATTAATCACATCAACAATAGTATTACCAGTAATGAATATCTTTGACTTATCAATTCCCTCACCTTTCAAAATTTTAGCTTGATTTTTAGTGGGACAAAACAATAAGTCTGAAATATGATCGGTAATAACGCGATTAATCTCTTCCGGCATGTTACGATCATACGACCGAAGTCCCGCTTCAACATGACCAACTTTTATCTGTAATTTTACCGTCGCCAATGCTCCCGCCATAACCGTATTGGTATCGCCTTCAACTAAGACGCAATCCGGTTTTTCTTTTAAAAGAACACTCTCAACTCCAATTATTATTTTTCCCGTCATCTCACCATGCAATTTTGACCTAACGTTTAAATTATATTTTGGCGGTTCAAGCCCAAGTTCACGAAAGAATATCGCATCCATGCTGTCCGAATAATGCTGATTGCTGTGAATTATAAAAAAATCAATTCTTTGTTTATTACATTCCTTTATAACAGGTGATAACTTAACTATTTCAGGCCGAGTTCCCAAAATGAAACAAATTTTCATACTATTTTTTAATCCAAAACCAAGAAAGAGTCCACTGCATCCATTCTGGCTCAGTTATATGGTCTAAATCGCCAAGCGTATAAAAATTATCATAACCAAACGCTTTAGCATAAGCATCAACAACTGCTTTTACCTGACAACGAAATTTACGCGCCCACGGCAGAGAAGTAAAATAATCATGCCCCGCTACGACTCCACCCGATCTAACCTTTTTACTCCATTCTACAATATCTTCAGCTGTCTGTTTAAACCGATGATCGGAATCGATATAAACAAAATCTAGCGATAAATTAGGTATATCCCCAGTAGCTTCCATCGACGATTTTTTAATAATCGTGCAATTGCTATATGGAGATAATGTTTTACAAGCCTCCTCATAAATAGAATCCACTCTCCCTTGATCACGGTCTCCGTAATAAGCAGTCCATGGATCAACCGCAAACATCTTTAATCCCGCTTCGCAAAATCGTTTGGTAAAACCTCCTTTATACACACCAATTTCCGCCCCTGCTTTATATCCCTGGTCAACAAAAAATTGAGGCAAATCAGTCCTACTGCAATCCGGTATGTGAGCTGGTGATCCTATAAGTTTTAATCCTTCCAAAAGTTGTGATTTCCTTATTTTTTTTCTAATTTCCTCGGAATTTTTGTGTCCCTTTTTAAATTGTCCACTATTTATTATATTTTTCATAAATTTGATAAATTTTTAAAATTAGAGAATACAACCGTATTTGGATAAAATTTATTATAATCATATCTATATTTAAAAAGTGGAGCAACTTTAGAATATTGGTAATCTTTATCGTGTTTTAATTCGGAATCGTGCGCTATCACATAATCAGCATTATTAGCCACTCGTTCTATCTCCAGTCTGCGCTGTTTAGCAGGATAATGGTCAACAAATACCATACCCCAATGCCCCGATATATCAATCTTACTCCAATCCGTAACAAAATTAACTTCATGCCAATCAGAAATATAACGTTTAGCTACTTCAAAATATTGCTCACTCGATTCATATGACACAAGTTTTTGATTCCGATGAGCACACAGCCAGTGTAACACAGGAGTAGAATAAAATCCTGTCCCCAGTTCCAAAATCGGACCGTCAGATATCTGAATTATTTTTATCAATAACGGTAAATGAGACCCTGCCCTAACTTTAAAATCTTTAGGACTGAATATTTTCATATTGTATGATAAATTAATTCTGCTTTTTTTCTGGCGATAATAGCATATTTTATCTCAACAAAACAACCTAAAATAATACATTTATAATTCACCATAATTTGTGCTTGCCATTTTTTCCTTTTTTGATTCCACGTTATTCCTTTATACCCAGAAGTATTATTTTTCTGTATTACCCTATTCATTTGGTTTTGACTTCTTGTAACGATTCTAAGATTTTCCTTTCTGTTATCTAATTTATTTCTATTAATATGGTCAATTTCAAATCCAACCGATGGTTTATTGATTAAACGATGCATATAAATTCTACTATTTGTTTTATCTCTCATTGCATAACCATGACTAAAATACCACTTTTCTTTATTTAACCAAATAAAATCTTCGTCATCTACTATCGCAAATTTTCCTTGTGTTAATAATATTTTTTTCATATATTATTAAAATATTTATCTTTTAATGGCTTAATCTGCCCCCAATATGGTATTTCCATTATTTTTTTATTTACAAATGTTGTCCTACTACTTACGCCATCTCCTGTCTTAAAAGAAATAATCGGATTGCCAGTAAATTCCTTTCTTTCAGGAAAAATTTTTCTAACTAATTTATTTTCTTCATCCCTTGTATATGGTTCCCATTTGTCGGGCAAAAGCGGTTCGAGTCTTTCAACCCAATATTCTCGCCCGCATATTTGCGCTCCTTCGCAATAACCAGTCTTTTGCCAAAAACCATTATGGCGTTTCCATATCATCCAGATATTATTATAATTATACATCATCCTTTCTTCTGGAGGAGTAAAATTAAAGTAATCTGATGGGTACAAACAATCGGATTCCGCGGCAATACAAAATTTTGTTTTAGCGGCTTTTAATCCAATCAAAAGTTGGTGCCATTCGTTGGTGTAACTGACAAGAACTTCGCCCACACAAATATTAGTCCCCAAATCCAAAGGTTTCCTCGTTATACTAATGATCGGGATATCTCCAGCTTTTTTCTTTAAATCTTCTATAATTTTCTGCTCAAATTCAAAATTTTCAGTACTCGCAGAATAATACAATATAGTTTTTTCATTTGTCATATTACATCTTAAATTTTAAATTAGGATACTTTCTCCTAAACTTTTTTTTATTACTGCGATATACTTTCATAAAAAAATCAGGATGCTTTTTCTGAAAATGTCCGATATTAGTTAAACTGCCGAGATGAACAACTTTAGTATCGGCCATTGAATATTTTAATCCACTTTGTGCAAACCTTTGCGAATAATCCAAATCTTCAAAATAAAACGGCCAAAATTGTTCATCTAAATATCCCACCTTATCCAACGCCTCTTTATCAATAATAAAAAACCAACCAGAAAATATAATATTCTTTAAACCTGCCTCCACCGAAACCAAATGCGACCCACTTTCAAATTCTTTTTTACATGCATCCCACCAGCCAGACGAAAGCTGTATATCATCGCTTAAAAGAGCAAAATGAGTGCAATTATCCTTTAATGCTTCTTTTATACCAGCGTTCCAAGAACGAGAAGTTCCTGCATTGCAATCATTTAAAATAGACTTAATATTATTTTGAGTTTTAAGCCATTCAATTGTCGCCTCTTTCTGTCCATTTTCAACAACATAAATCTGATAATTTCCAGTAGTATAATTAACTATATTCTTTATCAAATCTTTTAATATGTCCAGCAGATCAAATGTCGGTATAATTACCGCTAATTTAGGAGTATTTAACATATCAATTTTTAAGCCACTGTGGCTATTATAAACGTGATTAGATATAGAGTGATAGGATATGACCTCTAAGTGATTAACTCGTCTCTACGGAACTACAATCGTAGCTAAACAAGCATCTACGAAGACTTGAACCCATATTTATGAAATATTTCTATCAATCTTTCGGGTATGATTTTTAAATTTGTTCGATTATTGCCATTCACAAAAAAATCGTACTTATCCGGCGTTAAGTGAAAATGGACTGCTTTTATCGGTTTGTCCGATCGATGATATGAATGATGCATATTCCACTTTTGAAAAGCGTAAGTCGTATTTAATAATTTAACTCTTTTCTTTAATACTTCATCACCATTTATCATACTAGCAATCCCTGGTTCTTCCTGTATCTTTCTATTGTCACAATATTCTTTAAATCCTTTTATAATATCTTTAGCTGATTTTTTAAAAAACATACTAGCCGAACACAATCTAGGCATTCTGCCATAATTAGTTAACCCGAAATCGCAAGCGTCCATATCTTTTTCTATATCAATAAATGGATTAAGTTGAAAACAGTCGAAATCATGATACCAATATAAATTATCTTCAATAAGTCCCATCTCGAAAAGTTTTACAATAGAATAAATTTTTGTTAACGGCCACCAATATGAACAATAATTATCATCACCTATTAAAATTGATCTTACCCCCATATACTCATAGTCGAAATTAGTAGCCAATATTATATCTTCCACCTTCCATCCTAAAGACAAACTATTATCTATCTGTATTTTTGCAGCATTTTTATGTTCTTCATTACAAAAATCTTTACTAGGACTTACATAAGTTAATAAATTCTTCATAAATTAAACATTACATTATCTCGAAAATTAGCTGTATCTTTTAGATAAAATCTAACTTTTCTAGGTATGTTGCATCTATCTCCACCTTTAAGATTATCTATACCAATAACTTCATGATTATTTTCTATTAATTTTTTAGATAAATGAGAGCCAAGAAAACCAGCTACTCCCGTTACTAAAATTTTCATATATTTTGGTTACAATCTCGACAAGGAATCATGCTAAAATCCAATTTGCGATGACATTTTCTCAACCAGCTGGTTTGTTGCCAAATCTCTGTTAAGGTCTGTTTATTAGCATCCCCCAATATCAATCTCCCATCATAGTCTAAACAACAGGGCACAACTCGCCCATCCCATAAAATAGTAATGGAATTTAATAATGATGGGCATGGTATTCTTTTGCCAGTCTTTTCCAATTTATCATGTCTTGCTCCTCCCCAATTTTTAAATTCTCCCAACATTACTCGTTCACCCCACTGTTCTTTAAACATCTCTACTTCATGTTGATTATCGCTAGTCACTACCATTGATACATAAATTCTAAATGGCGCTTTCTTGATTAAATCTTTTACTTTAGAAACAACTACATCATAATTAGGTCCGCGCATTATCTTTCGATGAGTTTCTGCGGTAGCCGCGTTAATACTGCAACAAATATAACGGATATTTTTATACTTTATTATCCTATCAACATCCAAAAATTCAGCATTGGTAAAAAGATAAACCCGGCATTTATTCTCTTCCATATAATCCAGCCATTTCCAAATCCTCGGAAAAATAAATGGTTCTCCGTTAAGAAACGGCACAATTTCAGGACTTCTAAACACTTTGCTTTCTTGTATTATTTTATGAAACAACTCATCACTCATCTCTCCCTGCGGTCTAGTCATGTCATATCTGGGACAGAATGTACATTTTGCGTTGCACTGCACACTTGACTCCATTTGTATCTTCATGAAAATGTAGATAAATTTTTAAAATTCGACAAAACTGTAGTTCTCGGATAAATCTTGGAATCCCATCTAAATTTAAATAACGGAAAATATTCTGAATACTTATAATACCAATCGTTTTTTTCATCAGAATCGTGAATTACCACATAATCAGCGTTATTCGCCATTCGTTTCATTTCCTCTCTGCGTCTTGGACCAGGATTGTGGTCTATAAATACTATACTCCAATATTCGGAAATATCTATTGCATCCCAATTACTGTTTTCTACAAATTTAACTTGATGGTAACTGTAATCATTATTTACTTCACGCGGATCGTCGTAAATCCAAAAATCAAAAAATTTCTTTTTATTCTCATAGGAGACTAACTTTCGATTCTTATCAAAACACGCCCAATGCAGAAAGGGCGTGGAGAATAAACCAGTTCCTAACTCTAAGACTGGACCATCGGTTATATTTAAAAGTTTGATTAATATCGGAAGATGAGAGCCGCCACCAATATGAACATTAGCATCAAGAGTTTTTATTGTTGACATATAATATATTATATCCCCCATTTAGGTTTTATCTCTTTTTCAAAATAATCTCCCCATAATTCAAGGGCATATTTATATCCTGCATCACAGTTAGCAGGATTTTCTGGACTACCATTATTATGGCATCGCGGAAACGACGAATGCTTGTGAGCAAACCACGCTGTTTTATTAACTACTAATGAACCACCAGCTTTCCAAGTTTTAAAAACTACTTCGTGAGAATCTTGAATCAATGGACCATATCCTTCCGTCTGCACCGAACCTCCAATTACTTCTTCCCACCATTTTTTTGGCATTATCCAAAACGATCCTTGCATTGCCATACTTTCAAAAATAGGAACATCTTTAAATTTTTTATCTCTGCTCTTCCATTTTTGTCCAGTAAATTTACGAACACCATTATCCATAGTTTGAATTACTAACTTTTCTGAATCAACATAACCTTTATCTTCCATAACCGTCCATTTTACAGGATCTAAATATTTTCTTCGCAAAGTCATTATTTGATTTGGCTTGCAAGATTCAACTAGAATTTTATCATATGCAGGACCAAACATTACATGCTCATCTAATCTTCCTACAAATTCCCCTCTCGCGATAGCCATACCAGCGCTATAAGCTCCACGCATACCCAAATTACGACCAAGGTGAATTATCCTTACTCTTTTGTCATTTTTAATTGGAATATCAGTCCAGCGACCATCTAATACAACTATAATTTCAAGCCCATCCCCAAGTTGTGAATTTTCCAATAAAGAATTAATAGTTTTGTGTATCAGAGGATCGGCATATGAAGGAATAGTAATTGACAATTTTATATTATTCATAAATTTATATATTAATAATTACATTATGCCGTTAATCTAATTAACGTACTTTTGCCATAAACTCCATCCAATAAATCCAAATCCTTACCGCTCTCTTTCAATAATTCTATATTTTTATCTTCAATACTTCTCAACACAATTTTCCCTAAAACATCATCCGATCTTAAATTACCATATAACTCTCTGAACGCCGCGTAATCTTTGATGAAACAATTATGAAAACATCCATCTAAACCAACATATGAATTATCGTCTTCTACTTCTAAATTATATACATAACCATTATATTTTATTTTATTTATATTTCTTATACTTCTATAAAAATAATTTTTATAAAATTTAACAGTATTCCTAATTAATTTTAATTTTTTATTTATATTATGACCTAAAATAACATTTAATTTTTTTATTTCTTCATAATTAGTTACTGTAATAAAATAACATTTTTTATGATTAACTCCTTTTTTATCAATTCTAGCATTATGAATAGAAATATTATATATAATATTAAATCTATTTAATACATATCTTAATTGATTAAATAAATTTTCAGATATTGTGGCACAAGTATATATATTCATACTATCACTTCCGTCTCCTCTAAAATATCCAATAAAAAATTGTTTTAAATAATCATTGCTTAAATTTAACCAAGTGTTTTTTATCGCCATTTTTTCTTTTTTATTAAACCTAGAAAAAATTTTACATAATTCAACTGAATAAAATCTTAAAATATAACAATTATTATTTTCTCTTTTTGTATAATGAACATCTAACCCAAACAATTCTTTCATTAATTTAGATACATCTTCATGATATTCAATTTCATTTTTATTAAAAGCAAAACCAATTCTTTTGTTGTCGCAAAATCCTTCTGCTACATAATAACCTAGTAATCTCATGAATTTTTTAACATCCTTTAATTTACTTAAAAAATTATCATTTTTAATAATAATAGAATCGTTATTCTTAACATTTAAATATGGAAAAGATATATAATCACCAATACTTAAATTAAAAGGTTTATTCCATTCATTAACTAATTTTATATTTTTTGTATTAGATAATTTTTTTCTTTTAATACCATAATATTTTCTATTATTTTTAACTGATAAAATTGGATGTTCATCTGTTATATTAAATTTATTTAACCCTTGACAATTTATAGAATATAATTCACCAACATATCTTCTTTTAAATATATTAATAATTTTTTTAAAATTTCCAAGATGAGTAAAAACTAAATCTCCTACTTTAATTTTTGATATATCTTTTATACCATTATTAGTAATAATTTTAGTTTCGGATGTTAAACAATGCCCGCCAGCCCCTCTACCGTCCTTATGTACCGGCTGGGAGTATCTGTTAGATATAGACGGATCAGCTTCAATAGCTTTATAAATAACCTCCCAATCCGCTCCTAATTTTTTAGTTAAATTATAAACAATATTAGCCAATACTATCTCAACGTATCCGCTTACGTTATGGTAATACTTTATTATTTCCGCTTCTGTAGAACCGCAAGTAAGTTTAAACTTTGCTTCCGGTAAAATTTTATGTATTAACTCCGCTCCTTCTATATGGCCACCATCTCTAACCGCCATACCTACAATATTAGAAAATGGGTTATCAGCGTCATAGATAGAAGTGGATTCGCTTAAAAATTCAGGAGAATAAAAAATAACTATATCTGGATATTTTGCTTGCAATTTAATAGTTGTCCCCGGTAAAATAGTTGATTTTATAATGGCTATTTTATCTTTTCTCACTAACTTTAACGAATCATCAACAATGGAATAACTAAAACCGTCAGGAGTTGTTGGCGTGGGAACGGCGATAAAAACAATATCACAATTTTTTATTTTATCTTTATTTTTTATATATTGTTCTTCTAAAGAATATTGAACAATATTAAATCCTCTCTTCTTAAAATTTTGAGCATAAGCTCCGCCTAAGAAACCGGTACCAATAAAACCTATATTTAATATCTTTCTACTATCTATATTTTCAAATATCTCGTCCAACATACATTGCTTGCAAATATCACTAAAAAAATTATCTGATTTTTTATCAACGTTAAAATAATCAATATTTTTAGATTCTTCACATTTTTTGCACCTTTTAAATGTAGTAGTAAACATATTTATTTTTTAATATTACTTTTCTGTGAATTACCCACGGCTAAAGCCGACGGGCTTCTCGGGTCATAAGACCTGCTATTGCAGAATCCTGGCCGAAAGCTCATAAAATATTATAATTTATTATAAAAAACTACAATTTTACATAATTTAAAAAATTCTTGTATATCTAAATCTCTTTTCATTAGGTTTATTTTCCAATCAGCCCAACATAAATTTTCTATATTATTTTGTCCATTTTTTGCTTTACATATTTTATGGTCTATCGAAGCATTTTGTCCAATAGTTAATTTTATTCCCGTATAATAACATTTACCTTTTTGTTTTTTAAATAAATTTTCTAATAATTGCCATTTTTTTGATGTCCCAAGATGTTGCTTTGAAATTTTTTTTAAATAACAAATTTCACACATTAATTCTTTATTTTTTCTTCCAGTATGAATATTAAATTTATTGCATACATATAGAGAACCACAATTCAAACAAACTTTTTCTCTTCTTCTTTGTTGTCTTAATTTTTTTAAATAATCAGTATTAATTTTTTTCGCTTTGTTAAGACAATTATCGCATCTATATTTGCTACGATTTATAGAAATTGGATATTTAGCACATTGAATACAAATATTAAGTTTCTTTAATGTTTTATTACGTTCTTTTAAATATTTTCTTTGATTAAACATATTACATTTACTAATATTATAACTTAATGTTAGCAAATGGTAAATAAATTGTCAAATATCAACAGAAGACGCTTTCATCCCGTGCCTAAAGGCAACGGGATTTCTCGCTTAATGTCTTAATTTTTTCCAATTTTTAATATTGATCGCAGTCTCTTTTCCTTTCGTATCTATATCTAGCCGATACTGATAATAATAAAACATCTCTTTCTCACTATATTTATATCGCAAAAAATCTACTATGTCGCTAAGATCAAAATAATAATCGTTAACGAAAATAGTACCTCCGATATCATCTGAAATCCACCAATATCCAGCATCTTTGTCAAAATACTTATTTATAAACTCATCAGCGAGTTCATTAGTCGCCTTTTCCCATTGTTGTAGTTTGTTTAGTTTCATAAATTTTATAACAATTAATATGCGTAATTTTGCATATCATCCAGTTAGCTGATGTATTCCTTTTCTTTTTTCCGACAGCAGTCGGAATTGTTTTAAAAAATTTTCAAATTTCTTTTTCCGTTTTGGATTTTGGGCAGAGGGGTTAGGGGTGAATGCCCAAAATTCAAAACTCCTTATTTATTTTGAAGCTATACGTTTGAGGTAAAAGACAATGATTTTATGTAATCTTCCATAAATTTCCAATCTGGGTTTCCATTTTTATCTGAAGGTAATCGTATTTTTTCAAAAGGCAATCTCATGAGCCTTACTTGCCTCCCATAGGCATATTTGTATTTTAATTTGCTTAATACAGTTACTAGAAATAAAGAGTTGTATTTAGTAAGTTCAAAATCTATCGGGAGGAGAGTGTGTATGTTATCGTCACTAAAATATTTATAATCATGATAAAAAACATTAAAAAACATATCTATGGTTATTTTGTTTTCAAATATATTTTTTTTGTCTTTAAACTCTTCTAAAGAGATGTACTCAGCTATGCCGTTATTATTTTCTCCAGCAGTTATGAGTGGAGTATCTCCCTCTACTCTGTCTAATTTTGTTAATCTTTCTCCCTTTTCAAAATTAAACAATTTTCCCAAATTAAACAATTTCCAATCGTGGGTGTTTAGCGGTGGTCTTTTTTTATTTGAATCTTTATTTTTTAATAAAAATTCTACCATTTCGCTTTTCCCATTTTTAAATAAAAATGATGCTACCTTTATAGTATTTTGAATAAATTCAGACTCATTAATGTTTGAAAAATCTGTTTCAAGATATGCCTCAGCACACCATTCGTCATCTTTGGTAACTTTCTTGCGGACACTAAAACCAGCAAGTTCTTTTTTATTTGAAAAAGCTACAAGCCATTTTTCTTTTATGTCTATCCATTTATTAGTAGCAATCCTACCTTCCTTTTTATCTTTTCTGAAACCATCATTTTTCCAATATCCAAACCAGCTCTCGTGGTGTTTATCGCTGTCATGTGGTGTGTGTGCGGTAAAGACCATAATACAAGTAACAGTGCCGACAGGATAAAAAAGATCATCGGGCATGCTCATAACAGCTTCAAGTCTGTGCTCACTTAAAAGTTTTTCTCGAAGAGGGTGCTTGGTGTCAATGGCAACTGACATAGGAACAATGGTTATGCCCGTGGCATTTTTGCTTAATCCGTCAAGCATTCTAATTATAAAATCCCACTCATGTAAGTTGTCTCCTTTTTGTGAATATGGCGGATTCATAAAACCCGCGTTTGCTTTGCCTTTTATTTTGTTAAAAAGATCATCATCAAAACATGACCCTTGATAAAGATTTGTTTTTCCATCACCGCGTAAAATCATATTTGAAACTGCTAAGGCAAACATTTGGGGTTCTTGTTCAATTCCAATTAATGAATTCGACAAAATTCTCTTTTTTTCTTCGGCTGAAACTTTTTCTGTCATCTTTTTCATTGCAGAAATTAGAAATCCTCCTGTTCCTGCACATATATCAAGAACGACAGAGTTTTTGTCGAGTTTTGCTAGTTCGGCGAATAAATCGGTTATATGTTTTGGTGTAAGAACAATCCCAAGACCTTTACCGTCTCCGCCCGTATATCTAATAAATTCGCCATAAAAATTACCTATAATATCAAAATCATAGTGATCTTTCGTAAATGGGTTTACATGAATATGTAAATCTCGAATAATATGCAAAAGCGGAGATTCATTTTTTTTCGTATCAATTTTTTGTAATTCAGGATGATGTGCAATAAAACTAAAAGCATTAATAACGGCTTTCTTCTTTGTTTCGTGTGTATCTCCTAATTCCGCTTTCTCTATAATTTTCTTTACTGAATTAAATGTTTCAGCTGCTAATTCCTCCCCCTCATATTTTTTATATGCAACCTCAAATCCTCTGTCCATTAATGCAAGCAAAACACCGCTGACTAGTAATGGTTTTTGAGCCTCAGTAACCTTAGCGTAATCACGCATATAGTCATGAAGCTCGCGAGAAAATCGCATCAAATCTGAATGTCGCGATTTCGCTAATACGGGGTCAAATTTTGCACGATCAATATACCTTTCCCAAGTCAATATTTTTTGAATTTTTTTATTATTTTCATCTAGTAAATCGACATATCTTGGAGATTTTTTTATGTACAAAAAGGTACTAATTTTAGCATCTTCCTTGTTTTCTCCACTAATACCAACAGCGACAACATTAAACTCTTTTGATAAATAACTTCCATATAAAAGTGCACCATCAACCGCATAATCTCTATATAAATTTCGATTTTTTGATTCGTGATACTTGGTATCAGCCTTACACTCAATTATTATTAAGAAGTCATTGTCATCTTTTTTACGAATAATAAATTCTGGTTTCCCAAGCCCCGTACCGGATTTACTGGCGTTTTTTAATAGTTTTTGGATGATCGGGTTGTCACTTTTTTGTTCTTCTACAATAAAATTAGTATTATCAAAAATACCAACTTTAGTAAGAAGTTTGCGAGATAAATTTTCAGTTTTTTTCTCGTTGGGCATATATGTTATTTAAAATTTGAGATATTATTATTATAACATTTTTATAGAATTTTGACATTATCATTATTTACTTAAAGTCTATGACCAGTTCACGGCAGGTTTTTTGATAATATATTTTACAACTCCGTTTATTAAAAATTTATCAGTTTCATGAATAAAAATAGGCGGATGATTTTCTGTTGATTCGGACATTAAAGAAATTATTTTATTTTTTGAATTTAATAATAATTTTTTTATATTAGCGCAGTTATCAATAATTGCGAGTATATAGTTATTTGATTGCGGGTGTTTTTTTGTGTCTACAATAACATAATCACCGTCTTCAATATTTTGACCGTTAACGCTCGCTTTATTCATCGAATTTCCAGACGCCTTAACAGCAAGTAGGCCATCTCCAATTTTTATTATATTTTTTGATACTTTTATGTAGCCTTCCAAATTTTCCTCCGCAAAAATATTAGCTTCGCCACAATTTGCCTCACCTAAAACAGGAATGGCCCAAAATAATCCCTTTTGTGGCTCTGTGTTTTTTGTGCGTTTGATTATTCCAGTTTTTTTATCAATTTTAATAAATCCATTTTCCTCTAATCTTTTCAAATGATAAGAAATCTTAAAAGGGTGGGGTTCGCCTACTATTCTGCCAATTTGTCTTAGGCCGTCTCTTTTTAGATTTAAGTGGTCGGCAAAATTTAAAATTTTTTGTTGAATTTGATGCATAGTTGTATTTGATGCTTTATATTTATAGTATATTCTTTTACTTAACACTTGTCAAGTATTTAGTAAAGCGTCAAAAGGTTGACAATAATTTGTACTTTTGCTAAAATTATATTGGAAATCTCAATAACCAAAAGCGGGGCTTCGTCGAACCCCGCTTGAAAATGTGCGGTTGATTATCCGCACAATACCCCTAACAATTAAAGGATAACACATTTTCAGTTTTTGGGAAAGTTTAATCATTAATTTTTTACTATGGCTTTTTCACAAGAAACCATTGACCAAGCTTGGCGTCGAGCGGGAGGAAAATGCGAATGTACTCTTAAAAACTGTGGTCATACTGGGAAGAGAAACAAATATTGCATATTGGACTGCATTGTTAAGTATAAATGGATTATTTATCGCTTTATTTTCAGCAGCGATTATTCTTGAAAAAATTGATACTACTATCTCCGCAATATTTATTGCTTTTTCTATTGTTGCAAGTGGTGCGCTTATCTATAATTTTTATCTTATAGTGCATCTTTATCGTAAAATTGGGAAAGCAATTAGTAAAGATAAAATAGAAGAACAATTTGTTTCTCTCCAGTCCGAAGCAATTAAATCATCTCCCATCTTTACCTACATTGAATTTTTTTCCATCACTATCGTTTGCATTCAAATTATTGTTTCTCTGTTTTTTCTGTTTCATTTTTTCAACCAAACCGAACATCTGCAATCCTGTAGCTTCCATGAGCAAAGCACGTTCTATCCAAGATGTTTTAACCATATAAAAATAAAATAAAATAAAATACATCGCCTAACACGGCATATCTGGTTCAAAATTTTTGCATTATCATATAAATTAATGTCGCAAAAATTTCTTCACCCATATTTTACTACATTACATTCCGTAAAACATCAGATATGCCGATACGTTAGATGAAATAATTTATTAATTAAAATAAATATGAATGCAAATCTGAAAGAAATCATTGTTGCTTATTTTAACGGCGGTAATGCTGTTAGCGGCAACAACAAAAAATTATCAGAAGAAATTAGGCAAGATTTAGAAGTTATTCTAAATTTTTACCAAGCAAACCATACTGAGAAAGAATAATTTTTTTTACTTCCTCTTTGGTTAAAATTTCTTCTTTTATAAAACTTAGTAAATCCGCACCATTTAATGTGATTTGCATATATTTTTTAATTAATAAATTACATCATCTAACACGACATATCTGGTTACGGCTTTTTACAAAAGCCTCCATCAATATTTGCCTCCGCTACGCTACGGCAAACATCAGATATGCCGATACGTTATACCTTATAACTTAAAATGGTACCCCCAAAACGGCAGGAGAATTGTGTAAACCTGCAATCTTAGAGGTACCATTTTGTTTTATATTTGTTTCTATTTTCACACAATTTTTTTTACAAACTTATGAAAAACTTACTATCTACATTTTATATAAAATCCAACAACTTGTCAACTATGCTGATTCTTTATTAGTAGTCGTTGTCCCGCCAACCTGCTCCCCCAAACGATCCACAGTGCGAATTGTCACAGAACCTACTAAAATCGTCTCAATCATGCCAAATAACGCGGTATCAATAACCCCCGCTTGGAACAAACCATAAAAAAATCCGGCAAAAACAATCTTCCAAAAACGAACGCTATACAAAAAATCACATTTTGCTAAAATTTTCTTAAACATAATATTATAATTAATAAATAAACTTACGTCAATGAATTAACTAATTGTTCTATTTCTTTTAATTTACTAATAATACTATTCTTTATACCATTTATTTGCAGTATTGGTTGTTCTATCGGCGCAGACGGTTGTTCATTTATCACAGTAGGAAAAGCTAATGATTGAATAAACCCCTTTTCTACATTTAAACCAGGACATGTTTTTGGAGCATACTCGCGATGGAATACTATATTATCCTTAACTATCTTATATTTTTCCACTAATTTTTTTAACAAATCTCTCAAAGCGTATATTTGTTCAGGAGTTGGCTTCTCACTATCGAAACTTCCGTCGAGGCAAATATGAATACATCTACCATCGTTCATCCCGCTTTGATAGCACGCCGCTGATTCTTCTCCATCTTGTCTAGCTTGCCTTATCTTTCCTTTCTTGGAAATCTCATAATGATACCCTAAATAGAACCCCATACTACTTTTAAAGTTCCATTGCGCTTTATGATATTTATTATTTGCATCAAACTGATCCGCATTTTTGTCGTAAGATACGGCCGAATGATGTAGCATCACATAAGAAGATATTTTCATAATTTTACGGCATAGTAAATAAAAGATGCAGTATCATCCCTGCAAAAAATGCGCCGACTGCCGCAAATATTATAATAATAAATCTAAATAATTTACGCATTATTTTACAAAATTATTATTTTTCAAATAATGCTTCAATCCGCGAAATAGATTTTAACGTATCAATTTGCCGCGATTCTATTCGATCCAATCGCAATTGTATTTCATTTAAATCATTATTTTTTATTTTTTCTAATTCTACCGCTACCACAGCGTTGCTTTCAATTTGCGTTTGCATTTTCGCAATATCTATTTCCATCGATTGCTGCGGATTCATCACCCAAAACATCACGCTTGAAATTAATCCTATCCCCGCGATTAAAAAAGATATTTCATTAAAAATAACTTTTCTAATTTTACTTTCTCCGTTTGTATTTTGTTCTTCCATATATTTTCTTCCCCAAAGGGGGAAGAATTAACTTCCCCCCTTATTTTATTATCTTAGAAACTCGGCGATACTGACGGACTTATTGAAGGACTGACGGAAGGAGAAATCGAAGGACTAATAGACGGTGAGATAGACGGACTGAGCGACGGAGAAAGCGAAGGACTGAGAGAATCGGAAGGACTAGTAGACGGAGAGATTGACGGACTGAGCGACAGTGAAAGCGAAGGACTGAGCGAAGCAGAAGGACTGGCAGAAGGACTGATAGACGGACTGAGCGACGGTGAAAGCGAAGGTGATTTACTTGGTGAAATAGACGGACTAAATGACGGAGAAATCGAAGGACTAATAGACGGTGAGATAGACGGACTGAGCGACGGAGAAAGCGAAGGACTGATAGATGGCGATACACTGGGTGAAATTGAAGTACTAGGAGAATTTGAAGGACTGAGTGACGGTGAAATAGAAGGACTTTCAGACGGTGAAATAGAAGGACTAAGTGACGGAGAATACGAAGGACTAAGCGAAGTCGATGGACTTTCTGACGGACTAATGGAAGGACTGAGTGACGAAGAAAGCGAAGGACTGATAGAAGGACTGAGTGACGGAGAATACGAAGGACTGAGCGAAGCAGACGGACTTTCCGAAGGACTAATAGAGGGACTGAGCGAAGCAGACGGACTTTCCGAAGGACTAATAGAGGGACTGAGCGACGGACTGAAAGAAGGACTGAGCGACGGACTGTATGACGGCGAAATTGACGGTGAGAGTGAAGGACTGATAGAGGGACTGAGCGAAGCAGACGGACTTTCCGATGGGCTGATAGAAGGACTGAGGGACGGAGAAAGTGAAGGACTGAGGGACGGAGAAAGTGAAGGACTGAGGGACGGAGAAAGTGAAGGAGAAAGGGAAGGACTGAGGGACGGAGAAAGTGAAGGAGACAACGAAGGCGATATGCTCGGCGAAGGACTTGATGACGTTGAAACCCACAACGTAACTTTGCCATAATATATTTTTCTGGCATTCCTAATCTCTATAAAATTGATATCCATGTTATCGTTAGCGCCATTAGAAAAATACATCGGTACCAACATTTGCTTAGGAATTTTAACGGTATGAGAAGCCATTAATCGATTATCAATCCAAAAATCTACTCCATTAATTCTCCAAATAATTTTATAATCGATTGGAACGGCAGTCCAAGCCGACTCCCATTCTATCGTAGTCGATTCGGATATCATGCTAGTATTGCCATACGACCTGGCATAAAAATTAGTGCCGCTAATATAAAAATAAGCGGCATTTCTATTTTGAATAGCTCTGGAATAAAAACCCCAAACTCTATTATCACCTGCCGTTGGCGCGGTAGGAATAGTCGCTCCATAAGTTAATTCTCCAAACATAAACATAGTCGTAGAATTAACTCTGCCAAGGCTGTCCGTGCCTGAATTTACTCTAATTTTCCCGTTAGTAACGGTAACACTACCTGAAATCGTCTTAAAAAAACTGTCATCATAACCGTAAATATACGGGTCATAGAACAAGTGACCATCGTCACTTATTTGCGTGTTGTGCATATATTTTTGTCTATTTATCAAAAAAACCTTTTTCCGTTAAAAAAACGGTCAAATTCATTTAACAAATAAACTCATTATGTTGATTAATTATTCTTTTACTTCATCATTATCTTCTTTTTTCCCTTCAACTTTATCTTTATTCTCTTTTTTTAACATTTTTTTTAACATTTCCTTAGCCATTTCTTTTGCCATTTCCGGGACTGTTTTTTCCATCATTTTCTTTATTTCTTTCTTTTGCGCTAAAGTAAAAGACACATTAGAACGAGCATTAATATTGCCAACAATAGCCCCATGTTGTAATTCAACGGTAGTATGCTGCGGTTCGATAGATACTCGTCTATCCGCGTATGGATCGTCTTTCTCGCTATCTACAGGCAAAATATCGCCTCTTTTGCAAGCTAAACTTTCCATAATCTTTTTGCATATTTTTTCATCCTCAACATTAACTAAACCCATGCCATCAGACCTAACGGAAATACCGGGTTTTGATGGTTGTCCGATAGCCGGAACTGCCGGTTGACTGGAACGTAAAACAAGAAGATAATTAGAATTTTTTGTTACAAACTTCATATGTTTAAATATTCATAAATAAATAAATTTTAATTAGGGGAGTTTTTAAGCTCCCCTAATTATTATTCTGCTATATAACTAACATACATGTAGCAAGTATCAGCTAACGCGGCATTTTCAACAATTCTTACGATTAAATCATTATTCCAATCGGAAGTTATTTCTCCCTCCCCATTGGCAAAATTTACTCTTGTTTCCACACCATCAACTAACGTCGCTTGATACACTTGAGTTTCCGCTAAAGTAGTCGGATTATACTCATAAATCCTAAACTCATTAGCCGCTCCACCGGTTACATCCGCGTAATACACAATATCCTGCAAATGTACTCGATGAGCCCCTTTTGGTTTTACTTCCGATTCATTAACACCGCGATCATACGCGCATCGATAAGTAAGCGTAAGAGTAACATTTGTATCTACTAACGCGTCATAATACCCATCTGCCGTAAGAGTTAACGAAGCATTATCAACGAACGGACTGCTGGCGGTTGAATCCGCTCTCAACGCATCCACCACTTCAGCATCCCAATATTGACTGTTATTTATTCTTTCAGCCAACGCACCCATCGTAGTATAAGTAGCCAATAAATATTCTTCCGTAACGGTTGTTCCACTTTCCACAGATACTAATGTAATATCTTGATCAGTATCTACAGTGACGGAAGTAACCGAACCGGAACCAATATATTTTATTCTAATAGCTACTGGGGTGTCGGCAACAACAGCACCGACAACGCTTTTTGCTAACGCCGCTCTTTCCAAAGTTGATTTTAAACTAGCCATAAAAATTACTTAATTAATTAAACCAGCCATTCACCCGTGGCTTTTTCGGGCTATAAGTTAACCTTATAGAAAATTGTGATTTTACATCCCACAATTCCGAAGGATATCCGTACTAATTTATTCTCTAGTATAGTTTACTTGTAAGAAAGCTCCAGAATCAGCTAAGGAAGTATTGTCGATTAATCTAACAATCAAATCATTACCATTACCGCTAGAAATATTTCCCTTGCCATTAGCAAACCTGGTAGTAGTAACAGCAGCGCTTGCTGATGTAGCTTGGTATACTTGAGTTTCAGTATTATGCGCTCTATCATATTCCCACACTTGAACATCATTAGCGGATGCATTACCAAGCGTAGCGTAATAAATAAACTCATTAAGTTTAACACGATGATTACATGACGGCGCTTCTTTTTTAACATTTCTGTCATAAGCACAGCGATAAGTTAAAGAAAAAGTAACATTAGTGTCAACACATAAATCATAATAACCATCAGTGGTGATAGTTTTAGCACCATCAACCAACGGATTGCCGGAAGTTAAATCTTGGCGTAACGCGTCTAATACCTTTGCTTCAAAAATACCATCAGCGTTAATAGCATCCTCTAAATTTCCCATCGTAGTAAATGTAGCAAAAGCATAAGTATCAGTACCCCCATCGGAAGTAACCAATACTATATTAGTACCAGTAGTTACAGTAACGGAAGTAACCGTACCTGTTCCTTTATATTTTAAACGAAGAGCCACCGGTTCATTATAAACGATCATCGTCGCTTTAGAACCACTCAATAACTCTCTCGTTTTTGAAAAATCGTATGACATAAATTTCAATTAAGTTAATTAAGAATCAATCACCCGTGATTTTGTCGGGTTGCAGAGTCGCCCCTGCAAAGGGGGGATGTTTATTTGCGCTTCCCATCCCCCCGTTGGAATCCGTATCAGTATTATTATATTACTAGGCTAACACTCCTTTTAGTAACGCATGATAAGGAGCTTGTTTACGTTCCAAACCGCACTCAGTCAAATATTCATCCACAACACCATCAGTACCGCTAGCTTGAATATTAAGATTTAATTTAGTATCGCGGTTTACTCCATTAGCAGATAAATAACGATATCTAAACGAACTCAAATCAAGCAAGAATGCGTAACCGGCAAAATCTTGGACTAAGAACGGATGACGCACGATATTAATAATTCCATGCGGAGATTGCCATTCTACTATCTGCAATCCGTAAGATTTATCACCAGTTTTGGTTACAATCTGACCACGAGCTATTTCATTGATAGCTGACAACACTGGACCTCCACAAAGCAATAATTTGGTGCCATCGCCATAAGTGAATCCTTCTCGCAAAAATACGTCAAAATCAGGAGCAGTCAACACACCGCCTTGGTCTTGGACGTAAGAACTTCCACTTTCAATAAATTCTAATATACCGCCAGTTGTTCTTTCTGGAAGACTGGCAGCGCCAGTACCATCGTTTTTCTCAGAAAACATAAATGCTCGTTCGATATCAAGCAAATGTTCGATACCTTTCTTCCGACGTTGCAAAGGAAGTTCCGCTTCACCATATTGAGCAGTTGCAGTTTGAGACCCGGAAATAGATATCGTAGTTTTGAAGATCTGCGTAAGATTTGTCTGCGCTGTTTTTAATGTAGTGTTAACATTGCGCGCAGTCGCGTTTTCCTCATTCGTATTACCGATGATATACAAACCATCGCCAATCACGCCAGCAGTCCCAGGGGTTGTTCCAATCGAACGATTAGCTGTGATAGTAGTAGTACCGGAAACTGAAGCAACTTTCATACGTTCACCTGTGCGATAGTTCATTATAACATCGCCTTTAGTGAAAATATAAGCTGAACTTGAACCAGCGCCAGAAACAGTAATAGTTACTGGATCATCACCTGCATTATACGCAAGATTTACCTTTGCGTACCGACCGCCATATTGATCCTCAAAACATTTAAATTCAGGATTTTGAGTAGGCGCTTTTTGCAATGCTGAACCCTGCCAAAGGGTACCGTCATAAGAACGTCCAACATTTGTTAATAATTGAATAAACGGTGTTTTACGAGGTTCAAGCGTGAATATTTTATCAACTACATCCAAGCGTTGAATATTCTCGTGTGACGAACCAGACTCATGCGTAGTACGCGGAGCTGCCGCTACTGTACCTTGCACATGAGTCGGTTCGGTCGTATATGGATAAGGCATATTAATTCTTTATTAATTAATTAATAGCCCACATTAAGTTTAAAGATAATTAGGATTTCTTCCTCCGGCAATTAAATCATCAACTAAATCTCTTCCACTGATTTTACCGCCTTGAGATGAACCTCCGCCTGCGTTAGCCGCTATATCTTTAGCCGCTTCCGAAGCGTTTTTATCATTCTCTTTGACAGCTTTTTCAGTTAAAGCTTTTCCTTTGACAATATAATACGCCTCCGAGATATCCCACTTACCGGTTTCTTTTAAATAATCGGCTACTTGTTCCGCGTACTCAAGATAATCCGGCGTATTTTTGATAAACTCAGCCGTATCTTCCTCAATTTTTTTACCTTCAAATTTAACATTAACTTCGTTAAATTTCTTTTCAATTTTGGAATCTACATCTTTAAGTTTATCAGATATTAATTTTTCAATATCTTTCTCTGATGTCTTAGAATATTCTTTTTCTCCTAACTCTTTTTTAACTTCTTCGTGAGCTTCTGCGACTTCAGTCGCTTCTTTTATTGTCACTTTTCCGTCCATTACTGCCTGCGCAAGTTCTAAATCAATTTTATCGTTCATAATAGCTTCCACTAAAGCTGGATTTTCCCTTATTTTTTCAATTAAAGGAGAAACTTCTTTAGCGAATTCTCTTAATTCACCAACTTCGATTCCTTGTTCAGACAATTTAGACGTTAATTCGTCATACTGTTTCTTCGGAATATAATCTTCCGAATTAACTTTTTCTTGAGATACCGACTTATCTGGTTTCCCGCCAGCAATCTCATTCGCTGTCGGACCATCCTTAGATATAAGGTCATTAGAATTATTAGAGTTTCCCGCGTCAACGGACTCTATTTTTTTGTCGTCAGTCATACTTCATATGTTAATTTATAATCACAATTTTTTTATTTGAATTATTCATTCTTTGTTTCACTAACTGTGCTTTTTTCCATCTTCTCTCTCATTTCCTTTCCTACTTTTTCCGCGATAGATGCCAAATCTACTTTAGGACTATCTTCCTTTTTTTTGTCTAACTTGTTTTTCATCGCTCCCATTATTTCTACAAGTTTTTCCGCTTTAGCGATTGATGTTCGCCTTTCTTTTGTCAATTTCATAATTTTTTGTTAATTCATAAATTATTTTTTATCTTGTTTTTTGTTGCCTTTCATTATAGAACTATAACATATAGCATAATAATTCTTTACTTTTCCTTCCGCTTTTACTTTTGCGCAGCAAGATTCCATATCTTTCCATAATTCTTTTGGCATATTGGGATAAGGCATACATTTAAAATCAATTAATTATATTATACCATAAATCCAAATTTTTAACTATTTACCATTTCCCATACCCGGGTACCTTCTTGTCATCCGCTTCTTTTTCTTGTTTAGATTTGCTTTCTTCTCTTATTCTCTCTATTAAATTATTTATAAAATTTTCAATATCGTAGATACCAACCCTCTCCCCTTGATTCCTAGACATCGATGTAGGGTCTTTAAATGGATCTAAACTAATCAATGTAGTTAGAATATCCCCATCTCTTTTTCGTATAAACTTTAAAATAGCTTGCCAATAAATGGTACTTGACAATTCAAACAAATAATGTTCCATCTCTCTATCATTCATCTTGCTAAACTCAACAAAAGTAGGATATTCTTCAATAAACGCTGGTTTTTCTTCAACTTTTTTTTCTGTTTTAACTTCCTCTATTTTTTCCTCTTTTAGTGTTGTTTTTACTTTTTTCTTCATATGTTTTTATTTATTATTCAACGTTTTTATATTTTTTTAATCTTTCCACAACCCAACCATAACTGCCAGTATCCTTTATCTGCCCCTCCAATTTAGTAAGTTGATCCTTTACGTATTTACGAGCAGCTCCTATATTTTCTTGTTTTGATAATCTATCAATTTCATTTGCCGCTTTATTATAATTTTTACTCCCCATAATAGTGCTAGGCAAGTCGTTACGTAAATTATCAACAACTTTTTTTCTTAAATGACGTTTATTTAAATTTCCTGAAACATACGCGGAATAAAAATTTTCCATAGCTTCTTTAGCCCCTTTTATTGTTGACACTGCTTTTTCCATTGACATATGATTAAAATTAATTAATAAATCCTCACCGTTGTATGTTCTGGACGCGATTCAAAAGATTAGATTCCACTGAATTATTAGCGTTATTTGGTATATTAGTATTCACTTTAGCTCCTGCGCCTCTACTCATACCACGAGGGTTTGTCGTACTAGTAGGTATCCCCGGCGCTGTTGGCGGCATTCCCCCGCCTTGTAATAAATTAATCGGATTAGACGCTTCCGCAAACGGAGAAGCTCCTCCTGCTGGTGTACCACCAATCATTGCAACTGCTTGATCAATAACGCTCTGCGGTACTTCACCGCTCCCAATTTGTGGTAATTCTTCTTCCGATGTTGCTTCCTGCGGCACCATCCCTTCCAATCCGGTAGCACCTTCCGACGCTGGCTGGCTCTCTGCCACTATTGATTCCAAATCCCAACCCCAAGGCAATAATACTTTAGACGTAAGTTTCTGCAAGTCAATAAAAGGCATTGGTGATAATAATTGAAACAAATCCATATTTTGTTTTTTATCCACATCATTCTTTCCGGCAATAGACGGTATAACAGTAGCTTTAAAATCAAACTGCCCAATTAAATCGTCTTTTTCAATTAAAGGAAATTCTACTTTACCATTCTCCCCTGTTATTCTTATTCTCATTGGTTCGCTTAAAAATTGGCGATACATTGAAATCCAACAGCGCATTACCTTAGAATAAGAATCTCCTAAATGATTAACAAACAAACGCACGCGCTCTAAAGTAGATTCTCTTAAATGACGCACTTCCGTAGCGCTACTAGCAGGTCCGCCCGCTCCCATTGAAAAATCATCCACGCCGGAAGCGTATCGCATATCACTCTTAACACTATCTTCCTCTTTATAGGCGCTGGATTTAACATCTGAAAACTGCACTTCGCGTACTCCATTAGGATCGGGAGAATAAATAATTCCGAATGGTCTGGTAACTAAATCCGCTTTATTAATATTAGCTAACGGATTTACTATCCACATCTTATGAATATTAAGCGTCACCGCATCTAACCGCTGATTCTTAATCATATTCAACATTATCTGCGGATTTTCCAAAATCATCGGAAGTCCCATACCCTCAAATTCATTTGGCAATTTCAAATAAGGAATGTCAATAAAAGTAGTTTCCTTAAAATCATACGGATTAGGCATTACCGCTCCTTTTAATATCGGTACTTCATTTATTACCACCGCGTAAGCATCATCAAACGGCCTTGTCCAACAAAATACTTCGTGCATTTTTAAATCAGGATCGCTAGTGTTGTTATAAATATCATTTCCCATACCACTGGATCCTTGACCAAAATCAGCTCCTTTAATTACGCTATCGTGAGTTAACTTAACCGTATTTCTAATTTGCGCGTAATCAATTAAATTACCGCTATTTTTTTCTAAGGCGATAGCCAATCGTTCTTCATCATAATATGGAAATCGGCGTTTAATTTCCGCTCCGCTTAATATTAAGCGTTTAAACCAAAATTGCTTGCTCTCGCGCGGAATATTATGCCAATCGTACCAAAGGTTGTAATTATCAACCCACTCGCAAAAAGGAGCATCATAAAAGACTTGCTCCTTTTCTTTCCACACATATTTTTTCTTGGCCAAATCTTTGGTGCTTAAAAATTTATATTTTCTTACGTCTTTTTTCCAACCAACTTCTAAAAATCCGGTACCATAGATTAAAGACGAACGCGCCACTATTTCCGCTGTGGGATCCATATTGGCTATCTCCCAAGTATAATCCAACGTATTCTGCACGCGATTAGCTTTCATTTGATCCTCAGGCCCTCTGCCTTGAACCGTAAAATCCGGGCGAGCGTCAAGAATACGCGGCATCAGAGTTTCCACTACCGATTGAATATAAGCAACAAAAATGTTTGCTTGCCAGGATTTAATTTCTTTCGCCCGATCGCCGTTATAAGCGATATATAATTTATATGCTCGATCCAATCGCGGCTTAATGATACCTTCAAAATATTGTTTCGCGTCATCGCGCTGTATTTTAAATTTTACCATCATTTCCTCTTCTTCCGCCCCGCCAAATCGTTTTGCATCATAAAATCTTCTGTTTGCCATATAGTTAATTTATTATTTTAAAAGTAAAAGTATTATTTCCTATCCTTTCTGATAATTCTTTAGATTTAGGATATTCAGTCGGCAACGCAATATCAAAACTATCTTGTCCGGTATTATAACGAATATTTTTTTTATCATTTATTCTAAATAATCCATTTCCGTATGGTGTCTTAACATCTTTTAATTCAGGTATTTCAATTAAAGTACCTTGTTTGTATTTTCTAACTCCCATTGCCACATCCCCAAAATTAACTGGATTATTAAAAGCTCCTATACCAATATTATCTTTTTTAGTTTGATTAATATCGGTAGGATTATAATAAGTTGCTTTAAATTTTTTATAATCAATATTATTTTCCGGGTATCTTTTTGTTTCTTTCGTAACCACATCATATTCGGTTTCTCCCGGTAATAAATTTCTGCTTTTTATTTTATTTAAAGAATTGGATAAACTTTCTGCCGTGATCTTTTTATCAATATTTTTTTCTGTATTTTTTTTAATACTGTTAACGACAATATTAACCGGATTGATTTTTTGGTTAAGTTCTTTTAACCTATTCTCAATCTTTTCTTTGACCGTATTCCCTTTTAATTCAACGTTTAAAAATGACATATATGTAAATTTAGTATGCGTACGACTTCGGGAGAAATTCAGAATAATTCAACTGCTCAAGCACAACCGAAGAGGTCACTTTAAACCCTTGCCAGCCAATCGCCGCCGCGAAGATACAATCATCCTTGTAGCCATGTGTAGCGTTCATATCTCCATTTTTATCATAAATAAATACAATCATTTCATCTAATAATTCCTTGCTATGAATTAAAAGCAAATCCTCTCGGAACGCTTTGTCAAACTCATCAATCAACACCGGACGCGTCATCTTATTTGTTTTCCAACCAATCCGGTCGCTGCTAGTCATCCCCATAGTTTCGTATCTCTCCAATCGAAAATAAAAATTAGGATATAATAATTGTTTTAAATTTGATACAACAGTCAAGCCATGATTATTAATTTCCACTACCATCAAAGCGTTGTTGTATAATCTGCCAACCGTATTTAACTCTTTAGCAAAAATATCGGGGGGAATATAACGATGATAAAATGCTACTTCTTCTCCGGTAGTTCTATCCCAAATTACAGCGCAGGAAAAATCTCCGCCCTCTAACCCTTCGGCGCTATCAACTCCGGTCGAGTAGAAATGCGTCGGATTAGGTTTCTTATAAATCACCCAATCGCCATACTTTTCAACCAATGTTTCACTACCGTCTTCGTTCTTCACGCTGTCGCCTACTTTTAAAATATTTTTAAAATGCTCTTGAATTTTATCCGTATCAAACACCGCCAAACCGGTAGAAAGAAATTTAAGTTCCATCTCTCTGCCAAACTTAATAGGATTATTCATTCTCTTTTTTATAATCTCAACGTCTTCTCTTGAGTACCCCCACCACCAACCGTATTCTTTTTTAACGTAACCATTATCTTTAGTAACCCATAAGCGATGGAAAAGATCTCCCACCCACATTGGGGTTGATTCTATTATTAATTTACCACTAATCGGTACCGAAGCTTCCAAAGCAATTAATTTTTCTTCCGCATTTTCCCATTGTGGAAGCTCAGTTGCCAAAACATTATTTAAAGTAAAACCACGTCCTACGCTATCGCCAGCGGCAATTACTAAAATTTTAGAATTAATTTTAGGAAAACTTATTTCCCAACGGGAATTATAATGTATAGTTGGTTTTAATTCATCAGGCGTAGATTGATATAATGTTTTAACTTTATCAAGTAATTCAGCCGTTAATTGCGTATTATATCCAATCAAAGCGCTAGTGGTGCCTGGATTAATTATGGTGTTGTGGTATATCCAACCTACAGAACCGGTTGAAGTTCCTAATTGCCGTGCTTTGTTGATTATAATTCGTGAATATTTCTTCAACGTATTAAACAAATCCTTCTGCGCTTCATTCAAAACGAACGGGATAAGGCTGCCTTGTGTCTTTCCTTTTATTTTAGTAAAATTTTCCAAATAAAATTTGGGGTCGCGCAATCTTTTTAAATTTTCTTCTTTAGATATCTCCATAAATTTCCCTCCCCAACTCCTCTTCTTTTTTTTGCTGATCTACCGCTTCTTGAGGAATTTTAGGAACCACTACTTCATAATCAACAACTTCCAATGAATTATCTTTATTTAAATTCGAAAGATCATCTAATTGTTTTTGTTCAGTTTTTTCCAAAGCGCCAATAATAGCCTCCTCCCAATTCTTGCCGCTTTCTTCCTCCTTCTGATATTTATCCAAACCAAGCGAAGCCATCAACGTCTGCAACGCCTTAAGTTTGGTGTCGTCTTTACCGTCTTCATTTTCAATAATATTTTTTATTTTTCCCACTACGTAATCAAGGCTCAATCCGGCATCGCTTAACGCCCGATGATAATCCTTGCGAATCGCTATTTTGTCCAGCGTGCGATAAACATCAACTGCAGATTTTAATCCTGCCAATCTTCGCAACTCTTGCACGTCAGTTATCCCACTAGATAACGCTTTCAACAAAATATTTTGCGCGTATTCATTATTTTTATAAAACACATTTTGTCCAAAACCATCACCGGTCAAAATAATCGGTTTTAAATTTTTCATAAAATTATTTTATTCATTATTTTTAATATAAAAAGTTTTTCCTGTAAGTTTATTACTATGAAAAATATATTTTATAAAAGGACTTGACTGGCTTCCTCTCCAACAAGGTTCATATATTTTATCTCCATGTTTATCATTATAACAATTAATATAATTTAAAACATAATCAAAAAATTCAGTTAATTTCATTTTTTTAGAATCTCCATAAGAAAGTAATTCTAGTCTCTCAGGCATTTGATAAACAAAATTTAAATCTTCAAAATTAATATATTGGTATGGATATTCATATCCGCCTTCAAAAGGATTACCTTTTAAAAAATGTGGAAAAAAATCTTCAAAATAAGAAACAATATGACGTAAATTACTAGATGTTCCCGTCCAAAAACTGTTAATTTTTCCAACATAACTTAACATAAAAGTTTTATAAGCGTCATGTCTAAAATGATCAACATAAATTCCTTTTACATTACAAGCAGAAGTATTGTAATAAAATCTTTTTTCCAGCCAAATTATTTTTACCAAACTATCAAAAATTTCTTTTTCCATCTTATCATAAGCCCCGCGCATTAATTTTATGTATTCCTCAACCGTTTTGGGCGTATCTTCCAAAAAACTTATTTTGTCAAAAGAACATTTTTTAGCTATTTTATCTTTATCAGAAAACACATACTCATACTCCCGCGGATAATTTTTGAATTCTGTCATAATTTTTATTCTTCATATTTTTTAATTTTTTCTCCAATTTTAACTTTACTTTTTTCTTGTGTTCTAATTTTAAACGGCGCTTAGAGTTCATAATATTAACAAAATTTCTTTTTACCCATAGAAATATATTAATTAAACTATCCCTCTTTTCTTAAGCGCGTCTAATCGGCTGAACATAGATCTGCCATCAGCACTGCCACCATTAGGCGCTAACGGCGCACTGCCAGCCGTATCGCCGGTAGCAACCGCGGTAGAAGTAGAACCGGGCATAGGAGCAGGGATATTACCAGTAGTGGAATCAACATCCCCCGCAATAGCACCGCTAGTTACAGCGCTGCCTTCTTGCGGAGCCAACCCATTAAGCAGAAATTCCAACAATACTACAAAATCAGGATCTTGCGCCTCAAGTTTTTGCGTAAATTGCGATATGGACTCAACATTATTCGGGTCAACTCCATTATCTTGCAGAAATTTATAAAATTCTTGCAATATTTCACTCTTAATACCGTCAATTCTATTCTTCATGCTGATTTTTTCCGATTCCAACCCCGCGTTTTGACTTTTTACTTGTTCAAAGCTGCGTTCCAACTCATTTTTCATCTCATTAGGATCATCAACTATGCCTTTTTGTTCATCAACATCGCTATTTACTGCAGGTTGAACTTTGCTTTTCATTTTTTTAGGCATAAAATTAAAATAATTATTAATTTACAATCCACATTATACCATAAATCCAAAATTTTTATGAATTAATATAATATTTCATTTCATTATTAGGATTAAAATAAACATATTTTACTATTTCTCCTCTTTCTGTAAAAAATCTTAATTCAAAAATTCCCAGTTTAGGCAACATAATACTCTCACCGCCTTTTAACTCTCCCAATAATGTTTTTGCTAAGGCCGAATATACCGCTCGCACAGCTCCTTCATCCAAATTACCGCACCTAGAAGACGCTTTTTTAAAAAAATCTTTAGTTGATAACATAATTACAGGTTACTGGCGTAAGTAATAAAAATTTCTAATAGCGTCCACCCTATCAAAAATAATAAAGCAACAGTAAGGCTTACTAAACTAATTTTTCCGAGTATATTCATAGTTTTGCATAGTTTCTAAATAATTTACATAGTTTTGAAAAAAACGAGGGGAGCAGAGCAACGTTGTTTAGGTTACGTTCCGCCGATTACGGAACAGAATTTAAACGTGTCTGGTATGTTGGGTACTCCCCATCCCGAGCACTCGGGAAAGAACCAATCCCTCATTCCCTGTTATTCAAGGCAGACAGTACAGCTTTCCGCCGCTACTTGCAGGCGTTCCGATAGCATCCGGCTTTGCGCGCATTCATCGCATTCTGCTTTGTGAACACTGGCGGCCTTCTGAATAAGCCTATTCAATGTTAGCTTGTCCAGTGTCAGCCAACCGTGCAAGCCTTTCACCTTGCCGCAACCGCACATCGTCATTGTTCCAGTTCGCATCTCCGTTTGCATTTCCGTTCCCTCCATAATCTGTTCGTAATGTTTCTTGACGAATAGTTTGGTCATCGCTTATACCTCCCGGTTTTTTTCTTAGTCGTTTTCGTTCGTTTAGTTCGTCTGCGTTTTATTCGTACCTTCTTTGTCAAATTTTTTCTCCTCTCTTCTTAGAATCTTTAAAATTAATTTACAGTATATCATAAATCTCAAAAAAGTTTAAAAAATTTGGAAAATTTAAATTTAGAGTAGAGGGTGGTGTTTTGGGAATAAAGTCTATAACTATTTATTTATAATCAATCCTACCGTCATACAACTTAATTTAAGAGGCATAAGCTCTGTGAGTGGTAGGATATGACCTAAAAGCCTCTAACTCGTTGCTACGGCTGTCTGAAATGGCTTAAAATGAAAGTTAAAAGTTAAGTAGCGCTTAAAATATGAAAAAATTTAATTAGTCAATAATAAAAATAAATTCAGTCGCAGTCCGCGAGCGAAGCGATGAGCTTATAAGAAAAGTTTAAAAATAAGAAGTAAACGTAAGAAAGTTTAAAAATATGAAGTAAACGTAAGAAAGTTTAAAAATATGAAGTAAACGTAAGAAAGTTTAAAAATATGAAGTAAACGTAAGAAAGTTTAAAAATATGAAAAAGAGAGAAGAGGTACAGTATATACCACCCACGCCACGCCACGCAGGAACTCTAATCCAACCACTCCCCCTACCCTGTCTATATCATTGACATTTACGCATCTTTATATCGTATTATTTATTGACATGTATACTTATTTGTATCATAATATAGCACCTTATCACTACATAAATATATATTAAAAAATAAAATAGCTAATGTTAGTTATAATATTATATATTTTAACTTCTCTTAATGTATATTATGCGAAGTATAAAAAAACAAAGCTCAAAAATTGACTTATAACAATTTTCAAGGTACGAACATACTACTAAAAAGATAAAAACGCTCTACGGGCATTGTATGACGTAATAAAATAAAATTTAGCTATTATTAAACAAAAAAAATATTTGTGCATAACTAATAATACTTTAAAACATAATATTAAGAAGTTATCCACAATAGAGCTAAAAACATTAAAAAAGTCCTTATTTTTCAATGTTTTATGCTTGTTTATATACTTGACAAGATTATAGAACAGGCGTATAATTGAAGAGTAAAGAGTAAAGAACGAAAAAAAGACACGGAAAGATAACTGCCAGCTCTTTTTACCATATCATAAATTATACTTTTTGTCAAGTACAACAAAACTACAATGTTATAATTATCTAACATTGACCAACTACTAACAAAAGGTACGATTATATAAGTATAGTATAGCATCGCCGTCCCTACGGGACGGCTCACGGCTCACGGCTGCCGACTCAAACGCCCACAACGCAACAGAATCGGCCGCACTATACCATTTTAGCTGTTATGGCTCAATATACTTTAAACCTATCCTAATAATAATATATGAGGATTAAAGTATATCCGCTAAACTACTAAAAAACACTATGGCAGACATAGGACTTGAAAATTATATCAATTTTGACGAT
>Ga0208375_1000797_pt1 | contig 40334 bp, 35 predicted proteins | sample RifOxyD1_FD_184038 | JGI IMG/M metagenome (GOLD analysis project Ga0208375, IMG submission 184038) | Soil microbial communities from Rifle, Colorado - Rifle Oxygen_injection D1 (SPAdes) | ecosystem: Environmental > Terrestrial > Deep subsurface > Rock core/Sediment | place: Rifle, Colorado... | reverse complement strand
TAGCGCGTGCCGCATAGAGCGGCAGCAAAATTAAACCTCAAGGGTCTAGACGACCCTACATTTGTCCAAAAAGGACAAGGAGGCAGTTATGTCATCCGAATTGAAATTTTCCTGGCCGGAGGAGTCCGCTCCGGGGAATAATGCTTTCTACCCTCTCTCCATTCCGGGAGAGATCGCCCGAATCGTCACTGCGGACGATTCCAGGCGTGACGAGGGCGGATGTATCGCCCCGAGTATTGAAGGGCTTCTCGTCATTCTGCGGGATGACGGCAAGTATGAAATTCGGGATTTTTCTTTCTTCTCTCGTCGGGGCTGGGATTCAAACAGCTCATGGCTCGACAGGAGAGGGGAAATCGGGCCGGCAAGATTGTCCGACTCGCTTCCAGCTTTTCTCTGGCGGACTTGCAAGTCCGCTTACTATGTTCGCGGCGATGAAGCGAGGGCGGAGGTTGAGGTCGTTTATAACCCAACCCCCGAGTGGCTTGTCGCCGAGATGGAGGCGACCGGGGAGGATATGCGGGACAGCCGTAACGGCATCCCGCCTATCGAAATGGCGGAGGAAATGCTCCGCCAAAGAGAGCAGATTTTTTTCGAAGCGATTTCGGAAGAGGAGCCTATCTGCTCCTCTCTCCGCGGAGTATGGCTAGAGCGCTCGCGGATGGACATCCGCGCGCTCGCCATCCGGTGGCTCATCCGGAAGCGGATTCATCGGGAGATTGAGCTCCGATTCTTTGCGGACTCGCGTCCGCCGAGATGGGAAACAAGCTATGGGGGACATTCCCATTCCTTCGAAGAGCTGTTTTTCCAGGGAATGGGGATCCTTCAGGTCCCGATCGGGACAAGGGCCAAGTGGAGATGGAAGTAGTAGTAGTAAACGAGCGCTATGATGTGAAGCCCCACAGCAATGTGGGGCTTTTTCTATGTTTCAATTTTCATCCTATAGGACAAAAATTGATACAAGTGACTACTACCAAGCGAGAGAACGAAGAGTGAGATTCTGATTTCACTCTTCTGAACGAGCACAGGGAGCAAGCCCAGCTCTGCGGGCTTATTGATACTGAATATAAATCGGTGCCGGAGTGAGATTAAGAATTTCATCCATCGTGAGCATACCGGTCGAAGGCGGCTTCAAGTCGTTTTTATAAAAGAGTTTGATACCAGTGAACTGCACCGGCTCTGGATAAATAACCGCGTTATAAGTTCCCTTCTTCTTTGCTTGTGAACCCCAGCCATCCATATCCATCACGATCTGTACTTCTGGTAACGGCTGAATATCAGCATAATTCGTCACCATCTTCTGTGTGAAGCGATGCACGACGAGAATCTTCGGCGGGAGATGATTATCGCGCACGATGTCTGCGAGATACTGTGCGGCATAATTGATGTCGACAGCGTCGAAGGTGCCGATGACCGAGCCGGGAGGGTCGCCGAATTTCATAGAGAATTCTGGGTCGACAGCGAGATGCACGGTGGGCATCTTCAGATATTTCTCAAGTTGTGGGAGCTCATACTGCAGCGTACTTAATGCCACTTGTATATCCAGAAATACAATTCCGTTTATCTGATTCGCCAGCTCAAGTGCATGGTCAATCTGGTCATCCGGCATTCGGAGAATATATTTTCCTTCTTTACCAGCGCTCCCTTGCGCCACGGTCGCAATATAGTGAATAGCGGGAACCACTGGAGTTGTCGGATCTGCTGCCACCCACATCGCGGTTGTACTCGCGAGCATACGAAGCATCTGATCAGCTGGATATTCTCCCAGCACACCCATCTTGGTGGAATAAAAATTTCCATAATAGGCAACGATGCGTTTAAACGGCAGAATCGCGCCTGCATTTGGATACACGGTCTTCACCGGCCAGAGTTGTGTGGAAGTGGAAGTCCGACTTCCTGAAGAAGTTGCATTTGAAGTCTGACTTCCACTACTTATATGCGCGAGCGCGAGAAGCCGTGCATCGTAGTCAGCTCGGTCGAATACTGGTAGTGGAATAAATCGCTCGGGCTTATCAGCGGCCTCCGAGCGATACTCGGTCGCGAAGATACTAGAAAAACCGAGCGCATAAATAATCGCCACAACAGCAACAACACTAATTCCCGCCCAATGTATTTTGTTGGGCATCTTACTAGATATTTTCTTTGACATGACTATTGGCTATTGTAGTTTAGAATCTACTTTCTTGAAAAGCAGTTATGACCGCAGCAAATGAACTGTTCAAATCAAAGTTAAAGGACTGTGGGGCCGTTGACCCCGTTGGCAGTGGCGTGGGTTCCGTCCCTCCCGATGTCGGCATCATTGGTTGCGTTCCCGGAGCAAATTGCACCTGCTGGTTCGGGTATGCACCTGATGTACCTTCCGGCGGTAGTTGATTATTCACTTCAATTTCAACTCGGGGCACAAACAGAGTACCAGGGGCTTGTTGTCCTTCTGGCGAAGGCGGTTGGTTCGCGGATGTTCCCGGAGCGAATTGTATGTCCTCTCCATCTTGCCCTTGTGTTGGACCATCGCCCGGTTCCATTCTTGGTACGAATTGTGTGCCGGGTGTTTGTTGATCTCCTGGGGCCATCATTTGCCCTTGCCCGGCTGGTGGTATGTCCCCGCCTTTTCCCGGTTGCTTTTCTCGTGGCGACCCCATTTTAGAAAAACATGAATCAACTTTTTCTGACATATCTCGGGGTGGTATTGTCTGTCCGCTCTTTATCTTCTCAAAAGAACTATCACCGAGAATCGTTTTCATGCAATCCTCTACTTCAGCCGGAATGTTTTGCATTGAGTCCTTGAATTTTTGCTGGCCCTCTTGCATGCGTTGGGTCTCTTCTTCTGAAATTATCCCATTATCTCTCGCGAAGTTCATACAGGTCTGCTGATTGTCCGGAGTGTTGCAGAAAGCGTCACACGCATCTTTCCCAATGCATCCTCCCGGACCTTTGCCACCGGTCTTTTTCGCCATTTCGGCCTCTTTCTCGGTCATAAAACCGGCTGCAATGGAGAAATTAATGCACTCATCAGTATGCGCGGACTCGGCACAATACGCATCGCATGCTTCTTTTCCTCTGCAGTCCGGCGGCATAAAGCCCTTTTTAATGGCGGCCATCATTTTCTCTGAATTTTGCGCTTCTTCCGGAGTCATCAGACCTGCCGCCTGCGCGAATGTCATGCATGCTTCTATATGACTTCGGTCCGAACAATAGGCGTCGCACGCTTCTTTACCCTTACACGCAGGCGGCGTCGCTCCATTGTCTATCGCGACAATCATTTTTTTGGCGTCTTGCAGCTCCTTTCCTTTCAAGAACCCTGACGCCTCGCCGAAGGAAATGCATTCCTTCATATGGATCGGTTCTTCGCAGTACGCATCGCATTCTTTCTTGCCGTTACACGCCGGCGGCTTGATACCCTTTGCTATCGCCGCCTGCACCTGCTTCGCTTCCGCCAGTTGCTCAGACGACAACATGCCGTTCTTTTCTGCGAATGTGACACACGCGTCTATGTGGTTCGGGTCATCGCAATAATTCTTGCATGCGTCTTTGCTCTTACAATTGCCCAGTTCGGTTATTGGATATTTAATCGTGTAAGGCGTTGTTTGAGCGAATGCTCCATTCACAACTATTAGAGACGAAACTATTAGCCCAACTCCTAAAATACTTGCAAATAAAAGATTATTTTTCATAATGTTATTGGAATGGGTTGGTCTTACTCGTCGGATTAATATCCGGTTTGTTTGTTAAAGGGTTGATCGCATCGCCGATTGACGGCAACACGCCTTGCGTGGCACTATCCGTCACACTGTTTGCGGCATCAATAGCCGACTGTATATCGGTCGCAGTGGAATTTGCTGGCGTTTTATTTTTCAGGTAGTAATAACCTCCTATAGCACCAAGAATGACGATTATTAAAACAATAATCGAAATTAGCAGTATTTTGCTTTTGTTCGTATTCATACCATTATACTATCAGTGTTTTCTATACTAAGAGCTGAAACCGCGGGCAAAAGTGGAGAAAGCGTACATAAGTGCGACTGCAACCAAACAAAGAGTGAAATCAATTCGCGGTCTCCACTTCCCAGTAAACATAAAATAGAAGCCGATAATCAGCTGCGGAGTCACAACGAATGTAAGTAGCGGATGTACTATGGCATGAGCAATTATTGCTGGGTCTTTGCCGAAAAACAATAAAATAAGAGGACTGGAAGCAAGCAAGATTATCCCTAGAACATAGCGCGCTCCTCCCGACATCAATCTTAACCATATATTTGTTTTATGTTCTTCCATATATTGTTATTAGTTTTTGTAGCCATCTTAGTATATCAAACTCTCCGAACGGCTCAGACGGTCTGAGCCGTTCTGGAAGGCACAAGTAAAGGGCTTTTGAGCAAGGGCTACCCTTGCTCACTTCTTGCTCACTTACCCCTTGCTAACTTTGCCGTATGTTCGCCTCATTTTCAAAACGCTCTAGAATCGTCTCTGTCGTCCCGCCAGAAACACTCAGATTATATATTTCTACATACGCTTCTTTTCTCTTCCCGACCTGCAGCCACAGGCGATTTACCCAGCCGCCCTTCTCCATATCCCACGCGCCCCACGCGGTTGCTCCCATTAATGTTAAGGCGAGGATGCTGAAAGCCAGTGTTATTTTTTAAAGGCACGATTTAATCCAACAGCGAGTATAACAACAATAATAAAAACAATAATCCCAAGTCCAACAACATTTTCCGATTTTATCAGTTCAGTAAAAGAAAAAGCAAAGGAATACAGCATTAATCCAACAAAACCAACGACGACGAACCAAGCCCATAGTGTACCTAAGAATTTTTTCATACTTTTTATTTTATCCAACCAAGAAACTCTAACAAAATATCCCCCTTTCTCTCCAGCCAATTCTGCAAGATGATTAATTTCGACTGAAATTCTTTCTATTTCATACCGTTGGGATTCATCAATACGAGTCAGTGCCTCTTTATCTTTTCGCGTTAGGGTATCAACTCTTACATTCATTTTATCTCTAATTTCCCCCTCACAATTTTCTAGAACATCTCCATACTCAACATTATGCTTACTCATAATTTCACTAAGCTCAATTTTTTTCAATGTTAGATCTCTTTTGGCAAGCAAACGATTTTCTCTAGTTTGATGTACATATAAGTAGATATTCCAAACAAGGATTGGAATGGCTAGCAGTCCTAGATATTTCAGTACTTCTGAAAGAAAATTAATATAGTATTGCATTTTGCTGGGGAGCTAGGGGACGATCCTAGAGTCTCCTGCTTCAAAGGCAGGCGTGTTGCCAATTACACCACTCCCCAATGAGACAACGATACCACAATTGTTTATTCAGGAAAGAGCTCGAGGACTGCAAGCTCTAATGGGAGCGCTGGAATGGGTGCATAACGAATGCGGTCGGCCGCATTAAGAAATGAGAGCATTGTCTGATGCGTTATGTGGGATTTCGGAAGTCCCACATGTGGCTGAGCGAACTTTTCGAGTGCAGAGAATTCGTCCGCGCCGAGCTCGCTCTGGAGCGAGGCGCGGAGCTCGGGTGCATAACGGATGAGAAGAGTGGCGCGGAGCGCCTCGAGCACGAGTTCCAAGAAGAGCTTTATATCGGCGCTCGACTGTGCCGCGTTTTCTATCGCGACGAGCGCCTTGCCGCGCTCGCCTGCCGCGAGCGCGTTTATAAGCGCGTGCACCTGTTCCTGTCGTGGCGCACCAGTCACTATTTCCACTTCCGCGCGCGTGAGCTTCTTATCAGCCGAAGCGGCAAACACTTTCTGCAATACCGAGAGTGCATCGCGATATGAGCCATCACCGAGCATCGCGATAAGCTCGGCGGCGTCGGGCGCGAGTGTGTATCCTTCTTTCTTGGCGACATTCGCGGTCATTTTCGCGAGTACCGCGCGCGTTGGTTTTTTAAATTCAAACATTTGGCAACGCGATTGCACTGTCTCGGGCACTTTCTCTAATTCGGTCGTTGCTAGGATAAAAACCGCATGCGCAGGCGGTTCTTCAAGCGTTTTTAAGAATGCGTTCCATGCCGACTTCGAGAGCATATGCACTTCATCGAGAATGTAGACCTTATACGGCGACTCGAATGGCAGGGTGTACACACCTTCGATAAGTGCGCGAATATCCTCGACGCTGTTATTGCTCGCGGCATCAATTTCGTAGAGATCATTTCCTGTGCATCCAATCTCGCTGGCGAAGATGCGCGCGACCGAGGTCTTTCCGAGTCCGCGCGTACCGGCGAAGAGATACGCGTGCCCGATTTTCTTCGTCTTCGCTGCCTCCTCCAAGGGCTTTGTTACCTGCTCCTGCCCCACCACATCCGCGAACGATGCGGGACGGTGTGTTCTGTAGAGGGATTGGTGCGCCATAAGAACAGTATAAAGGTAAAAGTATTAAGTATAAAGGCGGATAGTTTTTTCTAAATCGCTTGTATTTTCAGCTCCCATTAATTCCGCGCGGAGGTCGGCAGCGCCGTCGAAGCCGGTAACGAATGCTTTAATGTGTTTTTTTAAAATAGCGAAATGTTTCGGCGGATGTATTTTTTCGAAATTATGTGCGAGTTCAACTAAAGCATCCAATTTCTCCTGAAGCCCATGTGGGGACTTCGTAAGTCCCCAATCTGCAGAGGGCTTACGAAGTCCTGAAATCCCCTGAAAAATCCAAGGGTTGCCGAACATACCGCGACCAATCATAACGCCATCGCAACCGGTTTCGAGAGCGAGCCGCCTCCCTTCTTCTACACTCTCTACATCACCGTTGCCGATGAGTAACACCTCGGGATTTATTCTGTTGCGAATTTCTACTGCTTTTTTCATCAATTCCCAATTCGCCGGTACGAGCGACATTTCTTTCCGTGTGCGCAGATGAATCGTAATCACGGCGGGCGTCGCTTCGAGAAGAATCGGAAGCCATTCTTCAAGCGATTCTTTGTTGTAACCGACGCGTGTTTTCACCGATACGGGCGTCCGCCAGCTGGCGGACGCCTCTTTCGCAGCGCGAATAATCTCCACTGCGAGTTTCGGATTTTTCATCAGCGCCGCGCCGGCGCCCTGTTTTTCAATTGCTTTATCCGGACAGCCCATATTAAGGTCGACACCATCGAAGCCGAGCTCTGCGACCAGTTTTGTTGCATACGCAATCATCTCGGGTTTATTAGAAAAAATTTGTGCAACGATAGGATGTTCGTCTTCGCTAAACGCGAGATCGCGCATAAGCGGATTTATTTCATCTGACATTTTTTGAATTTCGCGTGTGTGATACAGACCATCCGCTGAAACGAATTCGGTCCAAAAGACATCTGGTTTGCCGCATTTTGCAATGAGCGTGCGAAATGCAGCATCCGTGACATCCTTCATCGGCGCCATCACGAAAAATGGTTTTGGTAGATTATTCCAGAACATATATGCACACTAGCATCACTTCTTCTTCGAATACACTTTGCCGTCAAAGCGCACATCAACATACTCGAGAGAACCGTCGGCAAGATTCAGATTCGCGCGGGCGGACACGAGCGCTGTAAAAGCGTTTTGTTCATCTCCGAGTACATAGGTAATGCGGGTACCGCTCGCTAAATAATCATCGACTTCATCATTGCGAAAACTGATGCTGATAACAGGTGAACCGAGCGTCGAGAGCTGTCGTGCAAAATCAAAAGCTGAAGGAAGATCCGTTGTATTCGGAAGTGTCGAACCAACAGGAGAACTTTCGTTCGCAAAGGACTCGTACACCATAAAAGAATTTAGCGGAGTAGATGAACCTGTCGCAGTATTCACTGCCATATAGATAAAGCCCTTCGCATCAAAAAAATAGCACTTCGGCGAAACAAGGTCGGACCTTATTTCGCCACCACACCAACGAGCGATGGGAACACGATTGTCCGTTTTAATAGAGAGCCCGGTGAACCCATTTCTGAATACTGAAACCGCAGCAACTTCTGGATGTGCCGCGAGAAGATCAGCACGAATGTGTCCTTCAGGGAAAAAGAAAATGGAGTCGCGCGGGATGATCCCAAGATAATTTCCCTGCATCGCTTGCATCGTATAAGCAGAAAGTGAATCATCAGAACCGAAAATTTGAACACGCGAAATGCGCACAGAACTTTGCCAAAGACCGTACACAATCACCACGAGAATAAGAAAAGCAAGAAAACCAAATGCAAAGGCGATGCGGCGGCGGCGAAGCCGCCGCCGCCATGCAAGCCGCGCACCCTGACCGAGCGAGCTACTGCGCTCCGCCGATGATGCTCTTACCGACATACGGCACCAAGACATCAGGCACTTTAATCGTACCGTCTGCTTGCTGATAATTCTCAACAATAGAAACCAGAATGCGCGGTGTTGGAATCGCGGTTGAATTCAGAGAATGCGGGAAACGCATATTCCCTTCAGCATCGCGATACCGGATATTGAGCCGCCGCGTTTGGAAGTCGTGGAAATACGAAGCAGAGCTTATTTCCCGATAAGTTTTTTCGCCAGGAATCCAGAGTTCAATATCAAATTTCTTAACCTGCCCGAGGCCGAGATCGCCGCCGCAGTTTACCACCGTGTGATACGGAATGTTCAGAAGTTCAATAAACTCTTCAGTATTGCGATTCAACCACTCGTGCGTGCGCACTGATTCATCGTGCTCCGCTTTGCAGAGAACGACCTGCTCCCACTTGAAAAATTCGTGCACGCGGATGAGCCCGCCTACATCCTTCCCGTGCGCACCTGCCTCGCGGCGGAAACAAGGAGAAAAGGCGAGGAACTTTATCGGAAACGCATTCATATCAATCGTCTCGTTCATGTGATAGCCCATCGTAGCGACCTCGGCAGTACCAGCAAGATATTCGTTGTCCTGCGTTTTATAAAGATCTTCTTCGCCTTGCGGCAAGTAGCCAGTTCCCATAAACGGTTCACGGCGCACTAAAGATGGAACCGAAAGAAGCGTCATTCCTTTTGCGGAAAAATGTTTCAGTGCCAACTGCCACACTGCATTCGCGAGAAGTACGCCATCGCCTTTCAAAAAATACCCGCGGAAACCGGCGACCTTCACTCCCCGTTCGAAATCGGCGATATCGAGCGCCGTCATAATTTCGACATGACTCTTCGGTGCGAATGAAAATTCGGTCGGCGTTCCCCACTTCTTCACCTCGAGATTGTCCGCATCGCTGTCGCCATCGGGCACCGACATATCAGGAATGTTCGGCACCATCAGCATAAGATTTTGCCATTCGACCATTACTTTCTTTAATCGCTCTTCGCTCTCGGTCATGCCTTCTTTCAAGTGACGCATCGCCTCGAGCAATTTTTCGCGTTCCAGATCCTTCGCGCGTGGCATCTCGTTGCTGCGGCGAATCTGTTCATTGCGCTTCGCGTCGAGCTCTTGTCTAATCCGTTTGCGTTCATCATCGACTTCAAGCAGATGATCAATATCCACCTCGATGTGCTTCTTCGCCGCACCGGCTTTAATAATCTCCGCATTCTCCCGAATAAAATGTATATCCAACATATGCCGAATAGTATATCACTCCCTGGGTATGTAAATAGAAATCCCGCAATTTCTCGCGGGATTATCTTTGTTTCTTTCGGCATCATCGTGTGAAGATTGTTAAAAAATGAAGAAAAAAGAAAAAACTAACAATCGCAATAATAACGCCAATAGCGGACAATGCTTTACTCTTTTCGAACCCACATATTGCGGTAAACACTCCCGCAAAGAACAAAAACAACGCTATAAGAACATCAAGCATGACGAACCTCCTTAATTATTTTGTTTTATGAGTAAGGACTACCCTTGCTCACACCTTGACTTCTGTTTCTATATTACCGCAAAAGTGTTCTGTGTCAACTATCAAAGAGTTGTCGCTATAGCTACAAGTTGTTGATAGTGTTTGAGCAATTTGAGCAAGGGTAGTCCTTGCTCATGCCAATTAATCTTCAGTGGAAGCTCGGGTATACTACGAGGATGGAGATACGAGAACTGCCACGCGAGGAGTGGCCTGCACAACTGCTGGAGATACCCCAGCCGCCGAAGCGACTCTGGCTGCGCGGTGCGTTGCCGCCCGAAGGAACAAAACTTCTTACGGTCGTCGGTTCGCGTGCGATGACTCGCTACGGACAAGAAGCGTGCCAGAAATTGATTACTGGTCTCGCAGGCTATCCGATATCGATTGTGAGCGGACTCGCACTCGGTGTGGATACTTGTGCGCATAAAGCGGCGCTCGCCGCCGGACTCCACACGCTCGTCCTGCCGGGCTCCGGTCTCGATGATAATGTTCTTTATCCGCGGAGTAATCGCGCATTCGCAAAAGAAATCTTGGCGGCTGGCGGCGGGATGCTCGCCGAATACGCGCCCGAGACGCCTTCACATGTGCGCTATTTTCCGGAGCGCAATCGCCTGATGGTCGGCATCTGCGATGCAGTATTGGTTATTGAAGCAGGCGAGAAATCCGGCACGCTCATCACGGCGCGTCTCGCTTCTGAATATAATCGCGACCTACTCTGTATTCCCCATCGCATCGGCGACCCACACTCCTTCGGCCCGCATCTCTTCATTCGTCTCGGTGCGGCGCTCATCTGCGAACCGCTTCATATTCTCGAGGCGCTCGGAATACCACCGCGCGAGACGAGCTCTTCATGCGCGCCGACCGATCTGGAAGATGTTGAACTCGCGATTTGGACGATGCTTGAAGAGCCGAAAACACGGGATGAAATTCTCCGTACTTCGACTTCCCTCAGCACAAGCGCAGGCGCTGGCGAAGTATTAACCGCCCTCGTCGCCCTCGAACTCCGCGGACTTGTCCGCGAAGAATTCGGCGCATGGCACCGCGCATAGTATGAACATCTATTCTTGGAACATGAAGTTTTGTAATCGTGAGCTTGATCGTGCATTCGCATTCATTGCGCAAAGTGATTTTGATATTTTCTGCCTGCAGGAAGTTCCTGAAGAATTTCTCGGACGGCTCAACACATTGTCGTGTTCTATCATTTCTGCACCTGATGTTACCCAGAGTTTCAGAGGAACTGTTTCTACCGCATATCTGGCCATCCTTTCTCGCTATCCGATACAAAACACCACCGTTCATGATCTCCCGTCTCACACATTTCTTCCTTCTACACGCGGTAGAATATTTGCCCGCAGTATGTGCGCAACCGGATTATGGTCTAAGTGGTTAGGGAATCGTCATTGGATTGAAGCAGCTGTTTCTGTACCGAAACTCGGCATGATCACCGTTTGTGACCTTCGTCTTCCGCTTATGAGCATCGAAGGGCGTACGGAAGAATTCGAGACCATTCTTGCAACTCGAAATAAAAATTATCCGACAATTATGTGCGGCGATTTTAACATTCTTGAGAAGCCGCATATCACCACACTTAATTGGCTTCTTGGCGGCCGCGTGCGCGATATGCTGTTCTATCGGCGCGAACGGAATCATTTTGAAAAACGATTCGCCACCCACAAATTACTTAATGCTCTGCATGGTAAAATAACCCACAATCTTTCCCGTTCACAACTCGATCACATCCTCATATCCAATTTATTTTCAATTAAAAATGCGGAAGTTATTTCTGATCGCGCCGGTTCCGATCATTGCCCAATCCACATTAAAATCTAGTGAGACGACAAAGCGAAAAAAGGTAGCAGGGCTTGACCATATATAGGCAGGCGCGTTATGAGTGAAGAATGGCTAATCGATTGTTAATCGTAGAATCGCCGACCAAGGCGCGCACTATAGGGCATTATCTCGGCAAGGACTACACCGTTCTCGCCTCGGTTGGGCATGTGCGCGATCTGCCGAAATCAAATAAAGACGCCGTAGATATTGAAGGCGGTTTTATTCCGCGCTATGTTATTTCCCCTGATAAGCACGAAGTGATCGAGAAGATACAGCGTGCTGCCGCGAAGGCCGATGAGATCTATCTCGCGACCGACCCCGACCGCGAGGGCGAAGCGATTGCCTGGCATATTAAAGAGGTTGCGAATCTGAAGAAGCCGAAACGCGTCGTCTTCCATGAAATTACGAAAGATGCTATTGAAGAAGCGCTCGCCCACCCGCGCCTGATTGACGAGAATTTGCGCCGCGCGCAAGAAGCGCGGCGCGTCTTGGATCGTATTGTCGGCTACGACCTTTCTGGTCTTATCTGGAAAAAAGTGAGGTACGGTTTGTCAGCGGGTCGAGTACAATCGCCAGCACTGCGCATCCTCGCAGAACGAGAACGAGAGATTAAGGCCTTTCTTCCCGTCACCTATTTCGTACTCAACGCCCTTTTTCAGACAAGGTCGAACCTTAAATCCAATCCTCAAAGTTCGACCTTAAACACCACTTGCACCGAACAACCCACAACAAAAGAAGAAGCGGAGAGAATAGTACAAGCCGGCAGAAGCGCGAAGTGGCGTGTCGCTGATGTAGGAGAAAAAGCCGAAGATCGTAATCCACGACCGCCGTTCACGACTTCAACTTTGCAACAGACCGCATCAACACGCCTTGGCTTCGCTCCATCAAGAACAATGCGTGCCGCACAAAAGCTCTACGAAGCCGGACACATTACCTATATGCGTACCGATTCAGTGAATCTTGCGAAAGAAGCTGTGGCAAAGATGGCAAGTGTTGTTGAAAAACAATTCGGCAAAGAATATCTCCAGGTTCGTGTCTATAAGACAACAAGCAAGAATGCGCAAGAGGCGCACGAAGCTGTTCGTCCGACCGATCCAAGTCAAGCACGCGCGGGCTCGACACCAGATGAAACTGCCTTGTACGAACTTATTCGTATTCGTTCGCTCGCCTCGCAGATGGCTTCTGCAAAAATTTCTCGTACCAACATAAAGATTGAAGCTCGATGCCAATGTCAAGATGACATCTTGACATCGATACCGCCATTCGTTGCGAATGGTTCGCGAGTCCTATTCCCAGGATGGCTCGCGCTCGACACAAGAGCGCGCGGCGAAGATGTCGAATTACCGAAACTCGCTACAGGCGATGCGCTTACTCTTCTCTCTCTCGGCAGTGAAGAAAAACAAACTGAACCGCCGAATCGCTACACAGAAGCAGGATTGATTAAAGAACTTGAAAAACGCGATATCGGACGCCCATCAACCTACGCGTCTATTATGAAGACGATTCAGGATCGCGGATATGTAGAGAAACTCGCGCGCGCTCTGAAGCCGACTGCAACGGGCATGGTCGTCTCCGGATGGCTCGAAAAACATTTCCCTGAATATGTAAGTGACACCTTTACTGCTGAAATGGAAAACGAACTTGACGAAATTGCGCGCGGCGAACGCGGGTATACCGAAACATTGACCGCATTCTACGGTCCATTCGAGAAGGCAGTACGAGCGAAAGACAAACTTCCGAAAGCGACTTCTCTCGGCGATGTCCCAAAAGAATTTTCATGTCCGCTTTGTGGAAACTCGATGGAATTCAAACTTGGTCGTGGTGGCATTTTTATGAGTTGCAAAAACTACCCAGATTGTCTTGGTGCGAGAACTGAAGAAGGTACTGAATTAAAAAGTGATGAACCAATCGGGAATGATCCCAAAACCGGCGCGCCGATTTATATAAAGACCGGAAGATTTGGTCCGTATGTTGAGATGGCACTGGAAGAACCCGCACCAAGGTCCGACCTTGAGAATTCGGATTTAAGGTCGGACCTTGGTGCGGGGAAAAGCAAAAAGAAAAGCGCAGCGAAGCGCGGCAAGGGCCGTCCGAAGACTGCAGCGAGACGCGCAAGTATCCCTACTGGTACCAATATCGCGGACATAACGCTCGCCGATGCGTTGAAATATCTCTCGCTTCCACGCGAGCTTGGAATACATCCTTCAACTGGAAAGAATGTATTCGCTTCGACTGGTCGTTTCGGACCCTATGTTGGAAGCGACGGCGAATTCCGTTCACTGAAAGCGAAGACCGGCGACCCATATACTATTACGCTTGACGAAGCACTTGCGCTTCTCGCTGAACCGAAAAAACAATCAAAAGGTGTTGAGCTGGTAAAAGAAATCGGCAAGCATCCGCGCACCGGTAAAATGCTTTCACTGTATAAATCAAAACAAGGGCTCTTCTTAAAGAAAGGTCTGCGCCGTATTTATCTGCCCGATTCCATAAAAGCAGATTCCCTTTCTCCCGTCGACGCCGCTGAATATTTGAAATAAAAACAGCGCATCATGAGTATGATGCGCTGGAATGAAATCCAGAAAATTATTTTCAAGAAAACTATCGCAGCCGAAATACTTTTTCCATTGTTTCTAAACTCTTCAACCTATTGAGTTCGGTCGAATGCTTTGATATTTGATTCTTGTGCCAGTTTCGGACTTCCAACAGATGAATGGGATAATTGAAGAATCGGCAGAAATACATCCAAAACTTTCCACTCGCAGGAAAAGAATCTGCGGCTGAAACTACGATACGAGACCACCAAATCATATTTCCTCCTTTTGTGAATGAACCGTTTTTCTCCGTAATCTGTTATAGTACCCTCTATGACGACTGTCAAGGAGATTATTGGCGAAATGTCCAACCCTTCAGAAGAGGATATCGCTCTGGTCGAGAAGGCATACGAATTTTCTAAAAAAGCGCACGAAGGCCATGTCCGCTTCTCGAACGAGCCCTATTTCGTCCACCCAGCAGCGACGGCGAAAATTCTCGCCGAATATGGAATGGACGCGACCACTATCGCCGCTGGTCTCCTCCACGACACTATCGAAGACGGCTGCGTTCCGCGCGAAGAAATCGAGAAAGAGTTCGGGAAGGAATTGCTCTTCATTGTTGAAGGCGTTACCAAGCTTGGCAAACATAAATACCGCGGCGCCGAACGCCACGCCGAATCGCTCCGCCGACTGCTTGTTGCAACCGCGAGCGATATCCGCGTGCTTATAGTGAAGCTTGCCGACCGTAAGCATAATATGCAAACGCTTGAGCATGTGCCCGAACATAAGCGTCAGCGCATCGCACTCGAAACGCTCGAGATCTATGCCCCTATTGCCGATCGTCTCGGTATGGGCAAAATGAAAAAAATACTTGAAGATCTCTCGTTCCCTTTTGTTGATCCTGATGCTGCTCGCCATACTGCTGAAGTGCGCACCTTAAAAAGACAAGAGACCGAAGATGGTCTCGCTGAAGTACAAAAAACACTGAAGCATGAGCTCGCGAAAAAAGGTCTGACGACATTCCGTACCGATATTCGTATGAAAGGACTCTGGAGTTTGCATCAGAAATTGAGACGGAAACGCGATGATATTAGTTTAATTCACGACATTGCCGCGTTGCGCATTATAGTACCAACGGTCGAAGATTGTTACACCACACTCGGTATTGTACATGCTCTTTTTAGACCGTTGCCGGGAGAATTCAAGGACTATATCGCTTTCCCAAAGCCGAATGGCTATCAATCACTTCACACGACCGTCGTAACACCGCACGCAGGTATTGTTGAAATCCAAATCCGCGATGAAGAAATGCACAGAAGTGCGATGTTTGGTATCGCTTCGCATATGTCGTATAAGCAATTAGGAAAAGGCGTGGAGAAATTAGGGAAAGAGGCCCAAAAAAGCAAATTTTCAGCGCTCTCTTTTTCATGGTTCCGTTCGCTGATTCCTTCACTTATGAAGGTCTCAAAAAATGAAGGCGGGAGAAAGATCCAAGTGAAAGTTCCGCCATGGCTCGCCGAACTAGCCGAAGCACACGCGAATATTGCGGGCTCTGAAGAATTCGTCGATGGATTGAAGGAGGACTTCTTCTCGCATCGGGTGTTCGTCTTCACTCCGAAAGGCGATGTTATCGATTTGCCTGCCGCGTCAACGCCGATTGATTTCGCATATGCGATACATAGCGACCTCGGTAACCACCTCCAAGGAGTGAAGGTGAACGGAAAATTGGTCTCTTTTGATACACCGCTTGATAATGGCGCGGTAGTTGAAATACTGTGGCGAGAAGCATCTCACCCTTCGGCAAAATGGCTCGAGATTGCCCGTACTTCACTCGCACGCCGACACATTCGTACGGCACTTGGTATGACTGAACCAGAAAAACCATCACGGAAACGACGCGCGCGTGTTATAAAAACAAAAAATAAATAATTAAACCGTGAAGCCACTAACCGAATAAAGTTCATCATCAGGCGTTTCTTCGGGCGCAGCAGGCGGAACAGGATCTTCTATAATACTGTTTGTTTCCACTTCATCTATTTGTTTATTGGCCTCAATATCGGAGCGTGGTATAAGCGACGCCGCGAGTACTGAGAGATCATCAGGCGAGAAAAAGTCGATGAGAAGACGACCGCCTTCGGCGTTGGTCTCGATAATAACGCGCGTGCCTAAAGTTTCAGTAAGCGATTTTTCGAGTTCAACCATCTCGGGTGTTTTTCTATGATACTTGCGCACGCGTTCCTGTGCGATAGATCGCGCGATGCCTTCGGCAGCGCGAACCGAGAGCCGTTTCAGCGTAATTTCTTTAAAAAGGGTCTCGAGTTCTTCTGGTTTATCGCTCAATGCGAGCAGTGTGCGCGCATGACCTTCACTTATTTCTTTATCGACAACGGAATTTTGTATATGCTCAGGCAATGAAAGGAGGCGAAGCGAGTTAGAGACATATTCGCGACTCTTGCCGATCTTCGCTGCGGTCTCGGCATGCGAAATGCCGAAATCTTCAATAAGTTTCTTAAGCGCTTTCGCTCGATCGATAGCGTTGAGATCTTCGCGCTGCAAATTTTCAATAATAGCGAGCTCGAGCTTCGTGAGGTTCGTATCGCCTTGACGAATCACGACCGGTACTTGCCTCAGACCAGCAATCTTCGAAGCACGCAGGCGTCGTTCTCCGGCAATGAGTTCATACAAACTCTCGAGACCTCCTTCCGGTTTCTCGACATCGGTGCGCGTTACAACTAGCGGTTGCAACACGCCATACTGACGAATACTCTCCGCAAGCGAAGAGAGACCCTCTTCGCTGAAGTTTCGGCGTGGCTGGTAGGGATTCGGTTGTATCCGCTCGACATCAATCCAAAAAACCGAATCATATTTTGTCGGCACATACCCAGTGTCCTCATGCATGTGAGTTATTTTACCATGATGAAAATATAGATGTGAAGTGGTATTGTGCACTTAAGCCCTACTTCGTCCTTCAGCTGACGAACTACGAAGGGCGTAGCCGGGATGGCGGAATTGGCAGACGCGATGGATTCAAGACCCATTGTCGAAAGACATGAGAGTTCGATTCTCTCTCCCGGCACTACTTCGTCCGTCAGCTGACGGACTACGAAGTGCATGCACCCTATGACTAAAATTTTATGCATCGCGGGGCCGACTGCCTCGGGTAAGTCCGCACGCGCGGTTGGAGAAGCACTCACCAGAAATGGCGAGATAATCTCGGTTGATAGCCGGCAGGTATATCGCGGACTCGATATCGGCACAGAAAAAATAACCTGCGAAGAAATGCATGGAGTTCCCCACCATCTTATCGATATTCGCGAGGTGAACGAGATTTATTCTGCCGGCGACTTCGTCTCTGACGCGACGCACCTCATTGAAGAAATTTCAACGCGCGGAAAACTGCCGATTCTCGTCGGCGGAACGCATTTTTATTTTGATGCACTTCTGAAAGGTCTTCCGACAGGAGCTGACGCGAATCCGGCACTTCGCGCAGAATTAGAGAAACTCTCGACCGAAGAATTGTATGCGCGTGTCGTGCGAGCAGATGCGCGTCGCGCAAGCGAGATTGACCCTCACAATCGCCGCCGACTTATTCGTGCTCTTGAAATTATCAAGTCGCTCGGCTCTGTCCCGCCTCGCAACCTCGTGGACGCCAGGCGTCCACAGTTGCTGTGGACGCCTGGCGTCCACACAGAATGGATTGTGATTGACCCGCCGAAAGAAGAATTGCGAACGAGAATTGATGCGCGCTTAAGAAAAGCTCTCGAACGCGGACTTATAGAAGAAGTCCACAAAGTACACGAAAAAGTTGGCGATGCACGACTCAACGAACTCGGCCTTGAATATCGCGTCATCGGCGAATTTCTGAACTTGGAAGCGAAACACCCAAGTGGGTGTTTCGCTTCCAAGTTGCTCCCTGCGCTCTCAGCGAAACTCTGGCAATATGCACGGCACCAAAAATCGTGGCTGCGGAAATTAGGGGAAAGATGATTAAAACGGTTTGGTGCAATATCCTTTAACGGTAATATCCCAGTGAGCTGGATTTGATTCAAGTACATATTCATTTCCATTCATCTGTCCGCATTTATCCGTATAGGCAGATCCTCCGTTATCACCAGTTCGTTGTCCAATACTTGAATTATTTGTAGTAATCATTTTACTAAGTGCTTCTGTTACACCAAGATCAACTTTATAGCCATTCTGGTGACTATAGATGCCACAGGCATGCCCTGGCTCGGTACCGCCAGTTATAACGACATATTTATTCTCGATGGTACTTTTAACTGCCCTCGCAAGAGCGATTACTTGATTGATGGTATCTTCTTTCATATTGCTTAAATTCGTACAACCCTGTTTCGGTGTACCATCACATGAGGAAACAATCGGAACGCAATAATCGTTATTTACATCAACACCAGCAGCTGCAAATCTTTGCCGTATACTACTTTCTTGCAAAGTATCTGAAGGCGGAGAAGACGAGGCCACTTCGATATTACTCACATCTTTCTGATTCAATGTACCGTCAGGGAGCGCACCTGCTTGTTCAAGGCAGGAGCCAATGCCGCCTGAAGTGATGAGTTTCGACCAAGTGGTAGTCCATCCCGTATTCGCATCGGGCTTATAGAGCACCGCCATAATTGCATCGACAATGAGCCACGCAGCAAGCATCACTACAATACCGACGACAACTTGAGTAATGAGTCCTTTCGCCTTAGTAACCGCTCCTGGATTCCCTGTACCAGTAACCAGAAGAAACCCGGCATACGCAATCACAATCGGCGCAATGAAAACAATCGAGATCGTAATAACGAAGCTGATAATATTATTGATGACATCAATGAGCATTCCCCAACTCGCAGGACATACCGCCTGATTAGTTCCTTGTGGAATAATAGGACCGAAAAACGGTATTCCTCCCGCGTATACTGCACTCGGCAATGCGAGAAAGACGGATATAAGCAAAAGCGCAGACCAAGAGATGCGAGAATTCATATCCATATCATACCGCTCTTTGACAAGTTCAAATCGACTTTCCCCACTGCCTCGGGTCTGCTACCCTGTCTTTAAGGGCCTATAGTTTAGCGGTAAAACAGTGGTCTCCAAAACCACCGTCCCAGGTTCGAGTCCTGGTGGGCCCGCAAAATTAAAGAATCGCGAAGGCGGTTCTTCGTTTGCGATAGAAAAACTTGCGTATCTCTTCTACCAAAATGATAGAGGTGGCCACCACTATAATCATCACCCATTCAGAAAGATTGAGCGGTACCGTACGCAAGAATTGCTGGAAGAACGGCGTGTACACGGCAAGCATCTGGAAAGATATGGTTATCGCTGTTGCGCCAATCAAGTACTTGTTAGAAAAGAAATTCATCTGGAAGAACGACTTGCTCTCGGAGCGACAGTTCCATGCATTGAACCACTGGAATACGGCTAGTGCAGTGAGAGAAACCGTCCATGCTTTTCCAATGTCAGTTTCAAAGTATTTTTGGAACAAGAAGAGTGTTCCGAACATCATAGGAAGCGCCATAAAAATCATTCGCCGCGCCATAAGACCGTCAACGAGATATTTTTTCGGTCGTTCGAAAGTGCCTGAGAGCAGTCCGCTCTCTTTCGGCTCCATCGCCAGCGCCACATCGAGGAATCCATCCGTGACGAAGTTGAGCCAGATGATTTGGGCCGCGAGAAGCGGAAGCGGATATCCAATTATAAGCGCTCCTGTAATCGTTAATACCTCGCCAAGACTGGTCGAGAAGAGATACAAAATAACTTTCTTAATAGTCTTATAAATACTCCTGCCCTCCTCAACCGCGGAGACGATGCTCCCGAAATTGTCATCCAGAAGTACGATATCCGCTGCTTCTTTGGCAACTTCAGTACCTATCTTACCCATCGCCACGCCAAGATCAGCGGCCGCCAGAGACGGAGCGTCATTAACGCCATCACCGGTCATTGCGACAATCTCGCCACGCTTTTTGTAGGCATTAATGATTCGCAACTTATGCTCCGGCGTAACGCGCGCATAAACAGAAACATTCGCGACTCGCACATTAAGTTCATCATCTGACATTTCATCTATCTCCGCTCCAGTTAACAGTTCATCGCCCTCTTGCCAGATGCCCGCTTCTTTTGCGATAGCACGAGCAGTAGGAGTATAGTCGCCCGTAATCATTACAACTCTGATTCCGGCAGCTGTCGCTCGCGCCATCGCTTCAGCGACTTCCGGACGCAGAATATCTTGCATACCAAAAAAACCGACGAAAACGAGGTTTTGAATTGTCTCTGACGCAAGAACTTCCGAAAATTCCTCCCGCATTGCTATCGCCACTACTCGCAGTCCTCGATTGGACATTTCTACAAGCATATCCTCAATTTTCTTTCGGTCTGCGCGTTCAATCAATTCATTATGACCGTTATGTCGAATGTGAGTACTAAGCGCGAGTAGCGTCTCAGGCGCACCGCTCACAATCAGAAAATTGCTTCCTTCCGCCCCCGAAACGGCAGCATGATACTTGAGCCGATAGTCAAAAGGTATCTCGGAGACGAGTGGCGACTCATGCAACATATCGCCTCTCTTAAAACCGACTTTTTCTCCAAATACTCGTATCGCTGCCTCGGTCGGATCGCCAATCACGCGCCAACGCTTCTCAACTTCAGAGAAAAATACTCGAGCGCTCGCGCTAAGCGCCGCCATTTTCCCAATAAGAAGCAATTCTGGATGATTGGCAGCGTCTACCACCGAGCCGCCAAATGACACAATGCCTTCCGGCTCGTAGCCGATACCGCCAATCGAAAATGTTTTTCCTTCCGTCCAAATTTCACGAACGACAAGTTCGTTCTTCGTTATAGTGCCAGTTTTGTCGACAGCGATAATTCGTGCCTGTCCGAGTGCCTCAACCGCCTGCAATTTCTTCACGAGCGCATTCCGTTTACTCATACGCCACACACCAGTCGCGAGCACGAGCGTGATTACGATAGGTAAACCTTCCGGAATAACCGACACGGCAAGTGAAATAACCGTCGCGAAGATTGTGATTATTTTCTCACCTTTGAGTAATCCGAGTATAAAAAGTAGCACGCTAATTATTCCAACCACAGCGATAATGGCCCGAGAGAGATAACGAATGTTCGCTTTGAGCGGTATTTCTGTATCAATAACGGAGATCTCTTTCGCAATCGTCCCGATGGCGGTGTATACTCCCGTCTTTACGACCACCGCCTGGCCATTACCGATAACGATGTTCGTACCTTTAAACACCATATTCTTTTGTTCTGCGGCTGGAAGATTCTCCTTATGTATCATGACCTCAGCAGTTTTGCCGACTGGTTCAGATTCTCCTGTGAGCGACGCCTCGTCGAGCTTCAATCCGTTCGAGAGGATAATGCGGGCGTCTGAAGAAACCTTTTCTCCTTCTCGCAACACGAGGATGTCGCCTCGCACCACTTCATAATCTGGAATTGATATTTCCGTCCCGTCGCGCATGACAGTCGCCATCGTTTCCACATATCGTTTGAGTGCGCGAAGTGTATTCTGCGCTTTGCCTTCCTGTATAGTGCCGACTACTGCATTGAATAAAAGTACTGCGAGGATAATCGATCCATCAGCTACTTCCCCTAAAAGAAACACTGCTACGCTTGCGGCAAACAGAAGATAGATGAGCGGACTCTGAAATTGCCGCAGAAAAATAATTAGGTAGCCATCGGGCTTCGTCTCTGGCAGAGTGTTTGGTCCGTCTTCTTTCAGTCGTCGTACAGCATCATCAGCACGCAATCCCGCTTCGTTCGTTTGAAGTTCTTTATAAATGACAGGCAAACTCTCGGCATGCCAAAAAAGTTCCATATATAGATATAGAATACCATTCCAGGCAGTTATTTTATTATTTATTTCTTTGTCTCTTTGAAAACAACGCGCTTGCGGAGCGTGGGGTCAAATTTTGTCAACTCAATTTTGCGCTGTACGGTCTTTTTATTCTTACGCGTCCAAATAACATGGTTGGACTTCGTTGATTTGAGCCGAAGAAGGCGGTCTTGTGACATACAAAGAATCTAGCAGAAATAGCTTATTTAGGCAACGGCTCGTGGAAGTCAGACATCCACAGCAACTGTGGATGTCTGACTTCCACGGATACGCGTCAGGCGCTTCTTCACCTCAAAATGTGGCGCATCATTTTTAATGGAGACCGTCACAGTGCCACCTTCTAACACGCCTTGCGAAACCATCATTGAAGCAAGCGGGGTGAGTATTTTATCTTGAATGGTACGGCGCAACGGGCGTGCGCCATACTGCGGATTGTAGCCAATCTGTGCGAGCCAGGTGCGCGCCTCTGGTTCTATCACGAGCGCAATGCGCTTTTGTGCGAGACGCTTTACCACTTCCTCGACTTGAAGATCGATAATCTTCATCAGTGCATCCTTCGCAAGTACATCGAAGATGATTATGTCATCCAAACGATTAAGGAACTCTGGACGGAAATGTTCCTTCAGAGCGTCCATCACTTTTGCTTTTGTTTCTTCATAACGAGTTATCTCAGTCGCGCCCGCAGTGCCGAAGCCGATATGCGCGAGACGATCGATAAACTCTCCGCCGATGTTGCTGGTCAGCACAACAATGGTGTTCTTGAAGTTCACTTTGCGTCCTTTACTGTCAGTCAGGTGGCCAGAGTCCAGCACTTGGAGCAAAATATTAAACACTTCAGGATGCGCCTTTTCAATTTCGTCGAAAAGCACAACGGCATACGGGCGGTGTCGGATACTCTCGGTTAGAGAGCCGGATTCTTCATAGCCGACATACCCCGGCGGTGCGCCGATAAGCTTTGCGACTGAATGCTTCTCCATAAATTCGCTCATATCGACGCGTATAAGCGCGTCTGAATCATTGAACATAAATTCCGCGAGTTTCTTCGAGAGTTCGGTCTTTCCAACGCCGCTCGGGCCGAGAAAGAGGAATGAGCCAATCGGGCGATTCGGATCACTGATGCCGACGCGCGAGCGCTTCACGGCATCCGCTACTTTCTGTACTGCATCATCTTGACCGACAATGCCGTGTTTCAATGACTCTTCCATACGGGAGAGTTTAGCCGCTTCTTCTTCCAACATTCGTGCGACCGGAATACCCGTCCAGTTTGAGACCACTGCGGCAATGTCTTGTTCGGCCACTTCTTCATTCAGCACGCGACGCGATTTTTGCAGTGTTTTTAGACGCTTTAGTTTTATTTCCAACTCTTTTTGAAGATGGGGGATTTTGCCATAACGAATCTCCGCAACGATTCCGAGATCGGCAGCGGCTTCAGCATTGTCCGCCTGAATCTTCAACGCTTCGAGTTCTGTTTTATCAGAGCGGATGCCGACGAGCACTTCTTTTTCGTTTTTCCATTTAAGTTCTAGTTCGTTGGTCTTCTCTTTCAAATCAGCGACTTCAATATCAATAACTTTAATACGCTCTTTAATTTCTTTACTTCGTTCTCCTTCCAAATCCTTCTGAAGCGCCTGTTTTTCGATTTCGAGTCGGCGAATCTTTCGGTCAGTTTCTTCCAAGAGTGGTGGTTTATTTTCAAGTGCTATGCGCAACCCTGATGCTGCTTCATCGATAAGATCGATAGCTTTATCGGGTAGGAAACGGTCGCTGATATAACGCGAAGAGAGTTCGACTGCAGCGACGATTGCGCCATCGGTAATGCGTACTCCATGAAAGAGTTCATACTTGTCGCGCAACCCGCGCAAGATGGCGATGCCGTCTTCAATCGATGGCTCTTGGACAAATACCGACTGGAAGCGGCGAGTGAGCGCAGCATCTTTTTCAATATATTTCTGATATTCCTTAATAGTCGTCGCACCAATAATGCGGATATCGCCGCGCGAGAGTGCTGGCTTTAGCATATTCGATGCATCGAGAGAGCCCTCTGCACCTCCAGCACCCACTAGAGTATGAAGTTCGTCGACGAAGAGAATTACTTTCCCTTCGGCGCGTTCAACTTCTTTCATCACATTCTTCATCCGTTCTTCGAATTCTCCGCGATACTTCGTACCTGCAATCATAAGCCCAAGGTCGAGCGAGAGAAGCTCTTTGCCTTTTAACGACTCAGGAACATCGCCGCTCGCCATACGCGCAGCGAGTCCTTCGGCAATTGCGGTCTTCCCGACGCCGGCCTCGCCGATAAGCACAGGATTATTTTTGGTGCGACGCGATAGAATCTGAATCACTCGATTAATCTCCGAATCGCGACCGATGACCGGATCGAGCTTATTCTCTGCTGCAAACTTCGTGAGATTGCGCGCATACTTCGTCAATGCGCGAAACTGCTTCGGCTCGCTGATATGACCATCCTTAGAATTTCTCAATTCTTTAAGAATTGCGACTGCCGCTTGTTGTGTTATTGAAAAACGCGCGAGAATATCTGCCGCTCCGCCTGGATATTCAATGACGGCAAGAAAGAGATGCTCTGTACCTACAAAAGTGTCGTTCATACGCGCTGCAATTTTCCCTGAGGTTTCGAGCGCTTGTGCGAGATCGGGCGTGAGATAAATCTGATAGGCAGGCGAGAGTACCGTCGAACTCTCTGGCGATTCAAGATGCTCAAGCACTGTATCAGCCAGAAGTACTGCATCAATCTCCATACGGTCGAGTATCGAGAAAACGAGCGATTCTTCTTGAAGCACGAGGGCAGCAAGCAAATGGAGCGGCGACACATGATTCTGTCCGCGTTCTATCGCAAGTTCGTGTGCACGGCGTACCGCTTCTTTTGCTTTTGCAGTGAAATTATTGAATGGTGGCATAGAAATTACTTATCTTATGAGCCCTTCGGAGCTGTTGTGGTCGCCGAGAGAAGTGTGTTTATTTTACTTGCGGATATAAGAAGTCCTGGAGTCACTCCCGCACCAATACCAATGAGATTCCCGGACAGATCGACTGCAGCACTTCCTGCACCAATATCTGGCAAGGTAGTATAAATTCCTTTTTCATTCACCCGCGCTATAATGCCCGTCGCAGCAGAACCATCTGCTCCTATAGCGAGAACGGTTTGACCGAGTTTCAGTTTACTTGGGTCAATCAGCGTCGCGGCTCCCAATTTCGGTAACACAGCATTATCCGCGAACCCATAGACCGCAACACCGCCGTCCTCGCGTGCGAGTGAAGCGACCACATACGATCCGTCTGAAAATCCGATAAGCGCCTGTTTCGGTAGAGCTTCCTGTGCCGCGGTTGCGACGACACGCGACTTCGCAAGATATGTGCCAACCGATACTGCAGGCGTTGAAGTTCCAGTTTCAAATGTGTAGATAAAAACCGCACGAGTCGCACTTTCCCCAAGAGCCGTTGTAACAAGATCCTGATTAGACGGTGCTGGGGCTTGGATAATTGCTGCAGGTGCCGCCTGAGCAACGGTCTCAATCGTGCGTTCGACCACGCGATTTACCGTCTGCGTAACAAAGGCCGGCGAATGGTCAAGGAGCGAAACCGTCAAAATACCGGTCGCGACCGATGTCACGAAATTCACAAGAATCGTGAGTAATATAAGCTGTGATTTTGATAGTTCTTCTATATTCATATATGCCTATAATGCTACCCTTGACCGTTCCTGTCAATAAACTGTATTGCTCGCACCAGTGCCTTAGTAAAGCGTACTAATCCACTGGAATGAGTACGCGGACCCCACGAAATACGCAGAGTTGAACGAGCGCGTTCATAATCGCCAGTAAGAGCAAAAACCGCTCGCGAGCCCTCTTCGGAGTCCGTCTCACAAGCGCTCCTAGTCGAGACAGCAAAACCTGCTTCGTCGAGAAGCGCCACCAGATAATCAGTGTCACGGCCTGGAAATGAGAGATTGATGATGTTTGGCGCTTGAACACGGCCTCCATTTATATATACCTTGGGAATTGTTTCTAAAATAATCTTCACTATTTTCGTTCTATCTTTTTCAGCAGACATACAGAATTTCTCGCGACCAAGCGCGGCGGCGCGAAGCGCCGCCGCGAATGCTTTCGCAAGTTCAGGTGATTCGCTTCCCGGCCGCAATCCTCTTTCTTGTCCGCCGCCGCGATACAACGGTTCAAGGGGAATAGTTCGATGTGCAATAAGAGCGCCCATACCACGCCCAACACTCACTTTGGAACTATCAAACGAGAGCATATCCGCGCCGAAATGTGCGCGAGTTATTTTTTCTGTAAGCGGAGCTTGACTGGCATCGATATGCAACAAAGCTCTGTTGTTGAAGTTCGACTTCAACAGTTGCTGTTGAAGTCGAACTTCAACTAATATCTGTGCCACCTCTCTCGTATTCCAAATAATCCCCGTCTCTCCGCAAACGGCATCCATAGTAACTAGTTTTGTCTCTGGTCGCAGCATTTTCTTTAGTTTTTCACAATCAACACGCCCTTCTTTAATCGGAAGTTCTTCAACTTTAATTCCTCGTTCGCTTAGTAATTTTATGTTCTCAATGATTGACGCATGCGCGCTTGGCAAATAGAAAATGTGATCTCCTTTTTTGGTTACACCAATAATCGCGAGCGCATTCGCTTCAGTCGCACCGCTGGTGAAGATAATATCGTCCGATTGCACTTCAACGAGACGCGCAATTTCTCTTCTCGCTTCTTCAAGCTGTTCTCGGGATTTTCGACCTTCCGTGTGCGGAGACGAAGGATTCCCACTCATACCCGCCGCAAAATCAAAATTGACTCGTCTCGTGAACATAGCTACGCGCAGGTAAAGGCATCTCGATGTCGATGTGGCATATTAATAGTAGCAGTGTACCAGATATTGACAGCACAAGGTATGTTTGCTATCATAGATATATCAACCAGCGCTGGATCCAGAGAAGTGGGATCGAGCTTCTAACTTCGGCTACTGATTTGATACCTTAGTCACACACAATCTATCATTCACTAGTATGAAAGAAGGAACAGTCATCAAGAAGAACGAGAAGGGATTCGGCTTCATCAAAGTTGCCGGAGAACCGGATGGTTCTAAGGATCTTTTCTTCCATTCCAATGAGCTTAAGAACATTTCGTTCGACGAGCTTCAGGAAGGAGACAAGGTCTCGTTCGAGGTCGGCGACAGCCCAAAAGGTCCGAATGCCGTCAATGTTAACAAGATCTAATTCGTAGATCTTCAAGAAAAAGCCCCGCTTCGTCGGGGCTTTTTCTATTCAGTTGTTACGCCATCGAAATGCTCTTCGTGTTCGTCCTCTTTCGTCGCTTCCACCACGCCATCTTTGTGATTCGGCGGAGTATAAACGGTATACAGTTTCAGTGCTTCTGTGCCCGTATTAATAACATTATGTCGTGCACCCTCCGGCACAACGACAGCATCACCGTCTTTCACTTCGTGCTCGACGCCATCAATAATCACTTTCCCTTGACCTGATTCAAAACGAAAAAACTGGTCAAGATGGTGCATCTCTTCGCCGATCTCGTCGCCTACCGCAATACTCATCAGCACCAGCTGGCTATTCTTCGTGGTATACAGCACCCGCCGATAATCGTTGTTCTCTTTCGTAGCATCTTCAATATGTGTTATGTATCCTTTCATATTTAAAAGTATAGCACGCGTCAAGTCCGGCGGCCGAACTTTTGCCACTCGATAAATGAGCCGGCTTTGAGTTCCATATCATCGGCGGGGCGAACGAAACGCCAATTCCCTTTCGGGACGAGATTATAATACGGAAGCTCATCCAGCGTGTCGGCAATATTCCAGAGGTCTTTTTCTGCGGTTATCCAGTCGGTATCGAAGCGGCGCATATCGAGCGGTTTCGAGTACTGTTCGAGCACTTTTTCCCGCGTCTCGTTGATAAACCATTCATGAAAATAAGAGAGCGCGAGTTCGCGCGGCGTGCGGTAGATCGGATCGCGAAACCGAAGGCAGGCGTGATTCGTCTTACTGATTGCGCCGAATCGCCCGCCACGCTTATAGAGTGCGACGACATGATCGAAATCGCCTCGTCCCCAGCGCGGCGAGAGATTCATAATGAGCGGCGGTTCTCCCGCTATCCAGAGTGCAGCTGCCGCGAGAAGCGCGCCTTCAATACAGTGCGCTTTCTTTTCTTTCAAAACGCGCCTCGGAGAACGATGGGTGTCGCCTTCTTCTTCCCAATTCATCGGGAGTGTATCGAGAAAGTCCTGAATCTTGATCGGCGTCGAGAGACGCGCAAGCGTCTCATATTCATTCAATGTTAATCCGGATGATATGCGAGAGAGGTGTTTTATGGTGAGTGAGGTCGAACCATTCATACGCCTCTCTAGGATACATTATTTGAGCGCGAGGTCGCTACCACCCTTAACGAGCGCAACGAGATCCTCCTGCGTCTTTGGGAGACGGCTCGGACGAGAGATATCGACGAATCCGACTACGCGGACAGTCGCACCAGTACAAACACCGAGCACCGAGCTCGCATTTCTAGTCGTGCCGTTCGTCCTCGTATAGTTCGACTTCGTACTGAAGAGAATATCGATATAACCAGTATAACGCGCATTCATCGTATCAGCGATGACGCGATACCCAATGATTGGTTCTACGGTTTTATAGCCACAAGAACCGCCTGATTCTGCAGGGGCATCAATTTCGATAATCGTACCGAATGGAAGTTTTTCCGCGAGATCGCGCGAACGCGCCGCGACAATCTCCGGATTTGAGTATGCGCCAGAGGCGGTCTCAAAAGGGTTTCCGTCGGTCTGTGAAGACACCGCATTATACGCAGTGATTGTCACTGGATAACTCGGCAATACCGGCGCCGATGCGGATAACGCAAGAGAGGCGCTTGGTAAAAGGAAAAAGCCCATAAGGGCTCCTAGGGTTGTCATAGAATGTAATTACCGAAATAGCGAGTAGCTACCTCGTTATTTGTATACTAGCATATTGACAATCTTCTGTCAATAGTGCGAAGAATGAACTTTTGTACCGATTCATACGCCCGAAAAAGCTTGTGTATTATCGCATTTTTCTGTGTTGCAGGAATGGTATTATTACGAGAGTTGCTTCCTATGAACTTCCATTTCTTAGTGAATATTATCGCATTGCTCTTTTCCTTCTTTGTTGCAGGAGTGCTTCTGGGTGCAATTTTCTCTGAGTCCATTCAACTTAGGATCGCAAAACTTCTCCATCTTCAACATCTCTTGCTCGACCGGTATGCACGCAATCCGATTCTGAGACCGGGAACACGCCCCTGGAATGCGGAAGCTGTTCTTAACCCGGCGGCCGCCGTACTCGGCGGCCGGACGCATCTTATCTATCGCGCTGTCGGTACGGACGGCGTCTCGCGTCTCGGCTATGCGAGCAGTGCTGACGGCATTGTTTTTGATAAATTACTACCATATCCCATTTATGCAGCACGAAATCCGGGCGGTACGCTTCCCAGCTCGCAACGCCGTTATTCTCCGGTTATGTATCCTTCTGGTGGTAGTTGTGGCGGTTGTGAAGATCCGAGAATGGTTCTCCTTGACGAGCGCATCTATGTCACCTTTAATATGTTTGACGGTTGGAATTCCATTCGCGTCGCGGTTATTTCAATTGCACAAGATGATTTTCTCGCCGGACGATTTGGAGAATGGAACGGACCGCATATTTTATCGAAACCGCACGAAATCCAAAAAAATTGGGTGCTCTTCCCAGAAAAAATCGACGGCCGATTTGCAATTCTACACAGCATCGCGCCTGAAATAGAAATCGCCTATCGCGATTCTCTCGAAGAGGTCGGCACGACCGAACCATTCATTACCAGCTGGATCGGTTCGCGCAACGACTTGCCAGCGCGAGATGGTTGGGACAGTTTTGTCCGCGGTGCAGGGCCGCCGCCCGTGCGAACCGATATCGGGTGGCTTCTTCTTTATCACGCATTCAACGAATATGATAAAGGAACGACAGTTGGCTATCGGGTCGGCGCGATGTTGCTCGATCTCGTTGACCCGACCAAGGTTCTATATCGCGCCGTCGCACCAATTCTCTCGCCAGACGAAACATACGAGAATGAGGGCAAGCCCGGAGTCGTCTATGCCTGCGGCGCGGTCGTCCGAGACGAAAAACTTTTCGTTTATTATGGCGGAGCGGACAAGGTTGTTTGCGTCGCAACTGCCTCCCTTCAATCTTTTCTTGATGCTCTAACAGAAGGAGGTCGTCCTACTCTTACCCCCCAGAAAACTCAAACTATGTAACATGTTTGTCATTCGCCGAGATCTTGACAACCCGATTCTCTCGCCTCGCCGCGAACATCCGTGGGAGGCACTTGCTGTATTTAATCCGTCTGTTATTCGCGAGAAGAACGGTTGGAAGATGTATTATCGAGCACTCTCAAATCCATCGGCACTGGTCTCTTCGTACGCAGGACAATCAACCATTGGCGAAGCATTTTCCGAAGACGGCACTCACTTTAATGTACGACGACAAATACTTGTTCCGGAACAATCATGGGAATCATTCGGTTGCGAAGATCCGAGAGTTACTATCTTTGAAGGCGTTTCGTACCTCTCCTACACAGCACTCGGCGGATATCCCTTTTCAAAAGATACGATAAAAGTCGGTATCGCCGTCGCACGAGATGGAAAAAATTTTACTGAACGGCATCTCGTCACGCCTTTTAATGCAAAAGCATTCGCTCTATTCCCCGAACGCATCGATGGCAAAGTTGCAGCACTTTTGACTATTCATACTGACGAACCACCTGCCGAAATATGTTTGGCATATGCCGACCATATCAATGACTTCTGGTCACCAGATTTCTGGAACGAGTGGTACACAAGTTGGCAATCACACAAACTCTCATTCAAACGCAATAACAACGACCATATTGAAGTTGGGAGCGTTCCGATACTCACCAAGGATGGTTGGCTCATCTTCTATTCCTATATAGAAAATTATTTCGGTGGCAGCGAACGGGTCTTTTCGGTTGAAGCGGCACTTCTCGATCGCGACGATCCGTCAAAAATCATCAATCGCACTGAATCAATTTTCGTCCCTGAAGAAATCTATGAACTGTATGGTCTCGTACCTAATATAGTTTTCCCCACCAGCGCAACCATTCTTCGTGGAAGCCAGGCGTCCACAGCAACTGTGGACGCCTGGCTTCCACAGCAAGACATGCTTGAAATATGGTATGGAGCAGCGGACACCGTTTGCGCAAAAGCAAGTGTGAAATTAAACGATTTGTTGCGGGACTTGGATCCAGAAAAACCAGCGCGCACCTTCACGCGTTCCGAAAAAAATCCAATTCTTGCTCCTCATGGCGATGGATTCGAGAGCCACGAGGTGCTGAATGCTGCCGCGATTGATATCGACGGCTCGGTCTATATTCTCTATCGCGCGATGGATGCCGCGAATACTTCTACCATCGGACTCGCGATTTCTCATGACGGCATCACTATTAATGAGCGCCTGCCAGAACCAATTTATGCGCCGCGCGCCGATTTCGAAATGAAGAAAGGCAGCGCCACTGGCAATTCCGGCTGCGAGGATCCGCGCATCGTGTGCATTGGCGACACACTTCATATGACCTACACTGCCTATGATGGAGTGCATGTGCCGGCAGGAGCTATCTCCTCTATCAGCGTTGAGGACTTTCTTGCACGACGATGGGAAAAGTGGAGCGTACCTTTCATCCTCACTCCCGAGGGCGTTGATGATAAAGACCTCGCTCTCTTGCCTGAAAAAATCGGCGAAAATTATCTACTCTATCATCGTATCAATAACCAGATTTGTGCTGATCTCCTTCCTGATCTCTCCTCGGGTAAATGCGCGAGCCGTTGTATCGAAGTTATCGCGCCGCGACTTGGTATGTGGGATGGACTGAAGGTCGGCAGTACGGCACCGCCGATTAAAGTCGGCAATAATTGGCTGATGATTTACCATGGCGTCTCGCGCCACGGAACCTATCGCCTTGGCGCCGTACTCTTGGATGCTTCAGGTACTTCTGTCCTTGCTCGTACTGCTGACCCGATCTTCGAACCAATAGAAAAATACGAGCACGAGGGAGCAGTCGCGAATGTTGTCTTTTCCTGCGGTACAGTTGTCCGTGGCGACACTATCTTTCTCTACTACGGCGCCGCCGATAAAGTGCTTGGCGTCGCGACCGCTTCGCTAGCGCACATTGTTGATGCACTGACATGAAGCTTATTATTTTCGATTTAGACGGGACGCTCGCCGAGAGCAAACAGCCGCTCACCAGTGAGATGGCAGCGATCGTCGCGAAACTTCTTACTCATACCAAAGTCGCGGTCGCTTCAGGTGGCGCTCTTCCACAATTTATAAAACAAGTAGTTGACCGATTGCCGAGTGATACTAATCTCGCAAATCTCTATTTCCTGCCCACCTCCGGTGCCGCACTCTATGAATTCCACCCCTCGACTTCGCTCGGGGCAGGAAATAGCAATTGGAATAAGATTTATGAAGAACGCCTTTCAGAAAAAGAAGCTCACACTATTGAAACGGCAATGCGCGAAGCAGCCGCCGAGACCGGACTTATCGATTTTTCAGAACCTGCGTACGGAGAACGCATTGAATATCGCGGCGGCCAAGTAACTTTATCAGCACTCGGGCAAGAAGCACCTCTCGCAGAGAAAAAAATGTGGGATCCTGAACATATCAAACGACATCTGCTCCAAGCAAATATTTCAGCACGACTGCCGGAATTCTCGGTCGGTATTGGCGGCTCCACGAGTATTGATATTTCTAAACGCAATATCGATAAGGCCTACGGCATTCGACAGCTCTGTAATCGTCTAGACATCGATGAATCAGATGTACTCTATATCGGCGACGAACTTGAAGCGGGAGGTAATGATGAAGCCGTCTACAAAACTAATGCGGAAACGAAAAGTGTCACTGGTCCCACAGAGACCGCACAATTTATCGAAAATCTCCTAAGTAAAGATGTCTGACCTCTTTATTGGCGCATAAGACGCACGAGGCGGATGATTTCAAAAGAGTGGCGACCGCCAAGCGAATGAAAGACGGGAGAAAGTTTATCGCCGCTTGTCGCAGCGAGCGCTTCGTGAATCTCGCCGACACTATCAAATGGCACGAGATGCGCGAAGTCGGTGCGGGTTAACTTCCCTATTTCGGCGAGTTCTTCCAGATGCTTTACGATAGTTGACGCAGTGAGCCCGCGCGCTTTTGCGACCTCTTTTAATGTTTTTGAATCTCGTGCGGCCTGGAGTGTTTCTGCCAATCTTCCCGGCAATCCTGTTATGTGGGGACTTCGTAAGTCCCCATTTGATGTTGACTTACGAAGTCCTAACTTCGATTCGGATTTCGTGCTTGTATCAAACCACGCCCCGCCCATCGCTTTCACAAATTTTTTCTGCATACTCGTTACTTCTGTTTCTGACATCTCTGCGAATGCATCCCGCGCCGCGTCTGACGCGGCGCGAAAATCCCGATCCTTCTCGAGAATCTCCGGATGTACTTCGAGTGCGCGCTGATTCAATCCAGTAAGATACACTCCAGAAAGCCGCCGCACGCGCGAAAGCGCGACATATCCCTGCCCATATTCAAACGCTTTCGATAGATCCATAATCGCGGCATCCATACTCATTCCTTGGCTTTTATGCACCGTCATCGCATAGGCGAGCCGAAGCGGATACTGTGAGACACTTGCTTTTACCTTACCCTGTTCTTCAAGCTGCCACTCCATCGGCTCAGTCGTTATCCTCAAACCATCTTTTGTTTTAATAATCGGCGAGCCATCAGCATCCCATCCAATGACGACACCAAGCGTCCCGTTCACGAATCTCCCTTGCGGAGAATTTTTGGTAAACATCACTGTCGCGCCATCTTTTAATTCCAAAATTTCTGGTGAGAGGCATCCGCGTTTTAATCCTTCGACAAATGAGTCCTTCCCTTTCGAATTCATAGTAAATTTCTTTGACTTGCCGGAAAGCTTTTCGAGTTCACTCGCATTAATACGGTCGACATCGGCGTTATGCGAAAATAATTTTGGTACGGAGGTTTCCAAGGTCCGACCTTGGAAATCTATTCGACGCTTCATTAAAAGTTCGTAATGCATCTCTTCAACATTCCCTGAGCGAATCGCCGAGAGCACGCCGAGAAACTCATTGTCATCTTGCCGGTATTGCTCCGTGAGATAACAGGTCAACAAATTCAGCTCGCGCCACACTTTCGATTCATAGGCGAATTTCACTTCGCGATCTCTTGAAATAGGCGGCAGTTGGAAGAAGTCGCCGACGAGAATAACCGAGAGCCCGCCAAAGGGCGCATCCATACGCCGTACCTCGCGACATATCTTGTCAGCCATTTCGAAGGTTGCCGCTGAGAGCATCGAGATTTCCTCTATAATGAGCACTTTCGCTTTCATTATGCGTTTCGCGATATGCTCTTTACTCGCGATGCGATCCACATCAGCTGGCGAAAGCGAGTCGCTAATGCCAATACCGCTCCAAGAGTGGAGCGTCATACCAGCGACATGCGTCGCCGCGATGCCCGTCGCCGCGGTTACCGAGGGTTCAATACCCGAAGCGCGCAGCCACGCAACAAATTCATTTATCGTGTGCGTTTTCCCGCTCCCCGGCTCGCCGGTGAGGAATACATTCGCGCCTGTCTTCAGTATAGTGAGCGCCTCGCATTGTGTCATTCAGACACTTTATCAGAAAACTTGTAGGTGAGACACCCAAGTTGCTTGGGTGTCTCACCTACAAGTAAAATTATCCGATATAGAAGAGCGACAAACCGGCAACAATCGCGACAAGACCGTAGATGTTGAGCGCACCGAGAATCTTCTTGTTGACCATCTTATGAAGCGTTTCCGGAATGAAGATGTAGGCAATGCCTTTCAACAAAACCAGCCATGCGAAGATGGTGATAGCGGTGCGCCACGAGCCGTCCCAAACATTATTCTGGATAATCAAGAGCGACGACAAGAAGATTAGAATAACACCGGTGAGATACACGATTGCCGGATGGCCGAAGAAATCCTTCAACAAGTTCGGAATTGTCTTTCCGCGGAAGATAAGAAACAGACCGCTGATAATCAAGTAGGTTCCTAATATTTTTGCTGCAACGAGTGAAATATCCATAACGAAAATATCAATAATGGTTAATGTTTATAGTATAGCATCTTAATTTAACTGAACAGCACCAGATACCACAGAGCTTATCAGAAGTGCTCCTATAATACACATGAGTAACAGAGCCCCGCCAATAATGACATTTCGATGTTGATTTCTACCTCGCACAAAGAAGACCGTTATAAATGAAATCGCGATAACAGCGAGAAGAATCGTGAGGATATTTGCGAGCGTTCGTTGCGGCGAAGCGAGCATTCTCGCGAACCAGTTTGGCGAAGCGGGAGTTTGTGTACTAATTTGGCTACCAAGCACTTGCGCGGGAATTGCGGAGGTCTGACCTCCGCTGACTTGTTCCTGTGGAGGTTTAACCTCCGCAGGAACAGCAGCGATTTCAGCAGGCGTCGCGAAGAATTCAACCACGAATGTTGTCTCTTTCCCTTCATAGATGCCATTCGCCGTACCGAAACCGACCTGCGTATAGTGTGGCTTCACGATATTCGCGCGATGCGTCGGCGAATTCATCCACGCGGTCTCGACATTCTCTGAATCGGTGAAGTTCACTGCGAGATTCTGCCCTGCATAGCTATATTTGTAGCCAGATTGGTCGAGCCAATACCAAGGGGTCTTCCCATCTGGAGAATTGTGAGCGAAGTACCCGTTCGCCGCCATATCTTCTGCGGCCGCCTGGGCCGCTTTATCGAGAAGCGGATTCTCAGTAACGCCAGACAGGCCTAGTGCCACACGATCCTGATTCGTGAGCGCGACGAGCGCACCTGGCAGGACCGACGCGAGGAAATCGGTCTTCAAGAAAACAACCTTCGTCTGCACCAAATACCCTGCTTCGAACACGATAATCGCGAGTGCGAGCGCTACGACTGAAGTAACACTGAAAAGATTTGGGCAATGATTATTGCGCGAATGCGGGAAGAAATAGTCGCAGAGATGATGCGTCAGCGGTTTCCTTTGAGCCATGTTCTAACGATAGCACTTATTTCGTGAGGATTGCGCGAACTTTATTGATAATCGCTTCATCAGCATTAAAGGCATGAAGCGCTGTGGCAACTGAATTTATTTCCGAGATGGTAAGGTCTGAACTGGAAGAACCTTTATTGAGTTCTGCGCGTGTGAGCTGGCCAACGAATCCTGTATTCGCTACACCTTTCGCCTTTTGAAATGCTCGTACGGCTTCTTTCGTCTGCATTCCAAAATATCCTGTCGCGCCAGCTGGAATAGCATATCCGCCGTCAATTAGGAACTGCTGGAGCGCCATCACATCAGCTCCGCGCGAGCCGACTGCGAGATTATTCACGAAATTATACACCGCAACACCGAGCACTTGACCTTGTGCATGAGTCGGTGTCACGGCAGTTGCAACGGCTTGAGAGCAAGACATCTTGTCAGGATTCCAGACGAAACCATAACCGCAGGCATTTCCTCCGCTGCTTCCGGCAAGAATATTTGTCGTTTGTGTGTAAGAAGCAAACTTCGTGAAGTGTTTCGTCCAGATCACAAGATCTGATCCGACATCGATTTTACATTCGCTGTCTGCAGCGAGAGTGTTACCAGTCGCCTGATTATCAGCGGTACAGGTGTTCGTAATTTCAGTGAAGTCAGTTCCCGGTCTCGAATACCCTGCTCTCTTACCTGCCTGATTCGGAAGAAGAATTCGTACTGCTTCGTCGAACGACAATTTAGCACTGGCAAATCCAACTTCAATAGCTGCGCCCAAGGTCTTCGTCTCTCCTGAAGTTACCGGCAAATCTACCGTCGTTACTGTCGGAGCGGAGATAACACCGTTCCAAGTAGCGTCCGCGCTCGTGACCTTCGTCGCCGGGATCTCTATCGTTGCGGCTGCAGCATTCCCCGAACCGGCAGTAGAAGTAATCGTTATCTTCGGAATATCGCCCATTCCGCTACTAATGAACGAACTTACATCGATTTTTGCATCGGTCGTTCCGCTGCTGATCGTAACCGCTACATCCTGAGTCGGGTTGGTGATAACTACCTGTGGCTTTGTGGAATCAACATTCGCAGAACCGGTATTATCCGGAGCAACTTGCGTCGCCGCCAAAACAGTAACGGTTACTATGTAGCCCTGTGTCGTTCCGTTCGCCGCTGTAACTCGATATGTTTTTGTTGTGGCGAAATTATTTGCCGTCGTTGCGCTTATCTGTGTCGTCTCGCCAATTGATACTCCAGCTCCCGTAGTGACGAATGTCGCAATAAGTACTGTAACATCTGTACCGTTCGGCACATTTACCGAGATTGTGTGGTTGATCTCATTGATAACTCCTGTGGCTGCCGGAGTTGCGAAGTTGAAAGCTGTAATTGCTTTGGCTGGATTAAGAGCTACTGTTACAGTAACATCATATGTTTGAGTTGTTCCGTCAACAGCAGTGACCGTGTAAGTTACTGGGTTAGTGAAATCTTGCGCGACTCCAAAAGATGGACTCACCGATACTCCAGTCATTGTGATTGTTGGAATAAGGGCAGTAACATTTGTTCCAAACGGAACAGTTATTGCGACTGTTTTTGCGGTTTCATTAACGATGCCTGTAGCGGCCGGAGTAGCGAAATTGAAAACAGTAATCGCTTTAATGTCGCTCAGCGTTGTCTTTGTGTCATCAATGTAATACGGCTTATAGGTCACATTACCGTTCGCAGAAATCTTTGCTATAACATCTGCTACTACCGCAGTGCCCCACCAGTTATTCGTCGCATCGATCAAAACTCCGTTTCTGTTATCTAACGCTTGTCCAGAATCTAAAAACTTGTTTTCGCGTATACCCGATACGGTAACGCCGGCTTTGTGAATAAGTAACGCTCTGCTGTCCCAGTTGTTGAAAGTGTTACCGCTAATAGTAACGGCTCCCATAGTTGCTGTCCCTGAGGTTTTTAAGTTGGTTGTGAACACGACCATAGAACCGCCGCCAGCACCATTACCTTGCACATCGTTATTATTGAAGGTGACTGCGCCAGTTAACGCGTTGTCGAGTTCAGCTCCGATAAATACACTGCCACTGCCGCCAGAACCGGATGGTTCAAAGATGTTATTGCTTATATCAACACCATCAACATTGTAGAGTTCAAGATTCGTTCCGACAGGTGAGTTGAATGTGTTGTGGGTAATGCTCCAGTTTGAATGAACAGTGGCAACCCAAGATGCATACATCGCCGTGGAGTCACCACTCAATGTAATAGTATTGTGGGTTACGGTCAGACCTGTGGAATTTGGGTATCCGGGTCCATTAGTGCTCACGCCCCGTACTAAGATACCCATATTTTGACCTGCGGTAGTGATAGTGTTGTTGCTAATCGTTATATTGTGAGTCGCAACGGGGCTACCAACACTGCCGATAACTATGCCTTGAGCAGAATCCAAAGCACTGCCTTGGGGAGTAATGGTAAAACTGTCAACAGTAACCGGATGATCTGCTGGCGACGCATCTATTTCTACACCAGGGCCTGTTGTTGGAGCGATGGTGGCTCCGGCAGTGCCCTGCAAGGTTAGACCTTTATCAATAACTACATTTTCAGCATAAGTACCCGCAGCAACATTAATTGTGTCCCCAGCAGACGCGGCAGTAACAGCCGCCTGAATAGTGTCATAGCCCACACCGGTCGTTACATTGAGGACCTTCTTGGTCTCAAAAGTAGTGAAGTGGCTCGCATCGAAAGTAAGAGTACCGTCATGAGTCGCCGCGTCGTAAGTGATACCTGAAAGTGTTGGATAATTTGTGCCGTCTGTCGAGGGAATTACTGTGCCAGCATCATTTTTAACAACAATGTTCGGCACATCAGTAAAGCCGAGTGCGTTAAGACCGTATATCTTGATTTGTGCTCCGGCGTTCTTCAAGAGATAAGCCGTCTGAGCATCGAACTTCATACTGCCTGCCGATGCTTCCATTTTGCTACCAAGTCCCTGCAGAAAAGTATTTGTTGACGAAGCAGTAAGGTCCATAGATGCACTGAATGTTACGCGTCCCTTGTCTGTCTTCTCAAAATAGAGTCCCGAACAGCCAGTCGGGACAGAAGCACAGGTGTCGATATTAGTATCAATCTCCTGTCCTGCGAGAGTCGTCTTAATATCACCAAATATCGCCGTATAATCAGGACCATTTCCTCCTCCGCCTCCTTCGCCATTAGACGCATTTTTGGTAGGGCTACTAGAAATTGACCAATTTGTCCCATCAAACGAGCCCGATTGTACGGCCGTAGGTACCGTTCCGAGTCCTGTTGTGGTTGGATAGTTATCACCAGCTACAGTACCGTAGATTATCCTATGTATAAGAACTGGTGTACCACTATTATCGTAAAGCCCGATGGAATCGCCTGAGTTATTTAATTTGTCAGTTCCAACATCAAAAGCTAAGACACCGCCAGCTGAAATTGTACCCGATAGCAAAAGTAGATCCGCTTGAACTGGCGTTCCTGATGGGTTAGTAAGTTCAGTTAATTTCCACCCAGCAAGATCTATTGAACTTCCTGTTGTATTTAAGAGCTCAACCCACTCTGTGGCCGATGCCGAAGAAAATTCATTAATGATAATCGACGGAGCGTCAGCAAATACGCTCGGAGCAGCGATACCAAAAACAAGAATAGAGAAAAGAAGAGGTACAGAAAAACGCAAGACCTTATTCATAAGTATGAGTTACATATCACAATTAATAACCTCGCTGACGCCCGTCAACGGATATTAGAATAATCTTCTTGCCCAGACACCTTGTCAACATATAGACACAGATTATCTTTGTGCCGTAACTCTTTAAAAATATAAAATGCCAAAAGTATACCACTTTTAATTTGCAATGATATGCCTAAAGCGCGGCGCCAATTATTCGCTTATTCGCGCGAATTAGAGAACATCAAACACATCACTTGCGGATAGAGCGAAAACGCGGCAGTTCTTCTTCAGACATATGAATTTCATTGTCTGTACTCCAATAACTTTTCTTCAGGCGAAAAGCCGTCTAAGATTTTATGGGGAAAATAATTCCATGCATCATTAACGGTTTCTAGAATATTTTCTAATTCACCTGCGCCTTTCCCCGTATCAAATAGCATAACAATATCGGTTAAATCATCTGTTCCATCTTCGTTATAAATAATCTGTTTTATATCTTCCACATCAAAATTACTTTTAACCTCTTTCAGTTTATTTTCCAGTTCGTTTTCAATTTCTTTTCTTCTCATGAAAATTTCGATCGGAATCG
>Ga0208375_1000796_pt1 | contig 40335 bp, 46 predicted proteins | sample RifOxyD1_FD_184038 | JGI IMG/M metagenome (GOLD analysis project Ga0208375, IMG submission 184038) | Soil microbial communities from Rifle, Colorado - Rifle Oxygen_injection D1 (SPAdes) | ecosystem: Environmental > Terrestrial > Deep subsurface > Rock core/Sediment | place: Rifle, Colorado... | reverse complement strand
TGGATTCATAACTGCATAAAATAAATCTTCACCCACAACTGATAATAATTTTTGTTTTGTTCTTTCAATTAATTTATCTCCAATTTCCATGTTCATATCAATTGCTTCTGGAGATGGTTTGATTCTACCCATTTGTAAAAGTAATTTCCAAGGCATGAAAACTCCACGATCGAATAATGGAACTCCATCTCTTAACATTGTAAAAATTACTGGATTAGCATCTTTGACACTTTCCCAAAAATCAGTTAAGATATAAGTTTGAATATGGAATTGTGCTTTGACACCAGTAATTTGTGAAGCATCAAAACCCATGTTAATAATAATTGCTCTTAATTTGTCTCTTAATTCAAAACGGGACATTTTTTTTACATCAGTATCATCAATAACTATTGCTACATCAATATCATTAGGATTTGCATCTCCTCTGAATAAACTTCCAACAGCAATATAACTGACAACATATCTTTCAAATTTTTGAATAGCCATATTTTTGTGAAGTTCAGCAACTTTCAAAGCAGATAATAAACCTTTATCAAAAATTAATCCTGAATTTGCAACAGTTTGAATCAAATAATTTTTCGCATCATAACAAGCTTCTTTTAATTCAGAAATTAACATTACTTGTGGTTTGAAATTTTCATGAGTATTTTTTGCAATTTCATTTGTTTCTTTTGTACTTGAAACAATTAAATCATTTTTTTCTTGAATGTTTAAGTTTGCATCATCAAATAATATGAAAATATTAATCTCATTTGGATTTTGTACTTCATTAGGCATTGGTTGAGCACCAGGTGGTAATGGTTGGTTAGGTAATTGAGGTAGAACTGACATTCCAACAAGATTAGGATATTTTTTTAGGCAATCTTCTTTAAATTTATCTAATTCAGATTTAATATGAGAAATCTTTTTTTCCATTTCTGGAGTTAATTTTGGAAGTTCAACACCTAGTTTAATATCATCATTTTTGGTGGTCTTTTTGTCTTTCATTATAGGTCTTAAAGTTCAAGACTACATTTATAAAGGTTTTGGTAAGTTGAATTAAGAATACTTTAAATAAAAAAATTTACCTAGAAGCATCAGATTGTCTTTCAATTTCTAATTTTTTACCGATAGCATTACTTGTTTGATCCATATTGTAAGCTTTGATAATTTCTTCTGCTAATGCATCTTCGATGCTTTTTTTCTTTCCGTAAGAATTAGCGTAAGAACCTTGTACCATTAATTTTAAAGCCATATCTATTCTTCTTTGTGGTGCACATTCAACTGCTTTTGGATATCTTGCTCCACCATACTCAATTGTTGTAATTTCTTCTCTTGGTGCAGCATTTTCTAATGCTTTGACAAATACTTCAATTGGATTTTTATTGGTTTTTCTTTCAATAATTAAAAATGTTTTTTCAACAATAAGATAAGTTGTAATTGCTTTACCACCGCATCTTCCAGAAGAGATTTTATGCTTTTTACCCTTGTGACCTGGAATCATTAGTTTATTGATTAATCTTTCAACAATGTTTGTTTTAGATTTCCAAAATTGTGTACCAATATTTCTTCCACAAGTTCTTGGAACAACAATTTGTTTTAAATTAATATAATCTTGTAAACCTAAATCAGTTACTTTGATTTGATTAGTATCCCATCTGTCGAATATTTTTAATTCATTCATCTTCTACCCTTCTCAATTTTTCCTCTTAGTAAAGCATTTAATGACTGATCATTTACTTTGATTACTTGCCATCTAACACATGGAATATCTCCTTTTGCACGACCCATTTTACCACCAATACATTCTATGATAATTTCATCGTGTTCATCAATCATTTTGATTGCTCCCATTCCTGGTGCGAAAGCTGTTACTTTTTTTCCATTCTTGATTAATTGACATCTAACTGCTTTTCTCATTGCTGAGTTTGGCTGTTTTGCTTCTAATTGAATTTTTTCTAGAACAATAGCTTTAGCTTGATGTGATCCTTCTAGAGGGTCAGATTTAACTTTTAAATTAAAGATTCTTCTTTTATAATCTTTATTAAGCATTAAACTAACTTTTCTTCGTTTCCTTAATTTTGTTCCCGCATTTAAACCGTTACTTTTTTTACTCATTTTTCTTGGTTAGAGAAATTCAGGACTTTTTAAAGGTTTCTGTCAAATTCAGACTACTTTTATTTCTAACTTGTAGTATTTGTTTAGAATCCCTTGAATTCTCTTTAAATTTGTTTTTTCTCGACCAAATATTTGGCCTTTTTCTTTTGTATCTTTTGTCTTAATTAGGATTGAATTATCGGATAATTCTATTTCATATTTAAGTGGATATAATAAATTTAATAAAAACTTTTTTGGGTCTTCATTAAATTCTATGATTTTAATTCTTCTTTTTGTAAGTAAATTTAATCTTTGAATTTTTTGGCCATGATTTTCTAAAGCTTTTTTTAGATTCTGTGGTTGGACTACGAATACTAAAAATTCTTCTTCATTAAAACAGTCTTTAACTTTAGCTCCAGTATTTTTTTCAAATAAATTGATGTATCCGATTGTTTGAGCGTCGTATTGAATCATTTTTAGCAAGAAATAACTGATATTGAAAATTGTTTTTTGCAAAGAATTCCTATATCTGCAGCATTAACATCAAGTTCAAAAATTTCTAAATCTCCCTCGTTTTTATTACTCAAAATTCTATCTCTTATTAATGGTTTACAATCTTTTGAGAGGAATATTGTATGAATTTTTCCAAGTTTAATATTTTTTAATGTTTCATCTGCACCAAAAGTTAATTTTTTCTTGTCTTTTAGGATTTGTTTTAATTTGTCTAAGCTCATTTTTTGCTCTCCTTATCTTTTATTATTAAACTTGGTAAACCCGTACCTAATGGAATTGGTTGATTAATCATTACATTTTCAACAACTGAATTTAATCTGTCAACTTCTCCCTTTAAACTTGCATTAATCAAATGTTTAATTGGGGTCTCGAATGAAGCTCTTGCTAAAACAGATTCTTTTTCTTCTGAAATACCACTTCTAGTAATACCTTTTATTTCTCCTCTATTTGTCATTAAATCTGAAATGAACATAATATGTCTTATATCAACATCTAATCCTTGTTCACTTAGAACTTTAGATGCTTCTTGAATAATTATTTGCCTTCCAGCCTCGATACCTAAATTTTTAGAAACTTCAAAAATATCATTAGATATAGTTTTTGTGAAATCTACTTCTGGAATTTTGAATACATCTTTTAGGTTTGATCCTGAAGCTAATAAAATAATTTCATTGTTTTCCATTTTTGGGATTACTTCTAGGATTCCATTAATTCCTTTAATTTTAACTTCTTTTAATCTTTCTTTGATATTATATAATGCTGGTAAACCACCTTCTTTGTTCTTAGGGATAAGATAATAACGATTATCACTATCTGCAAAATCTAAATTTTTGAATGAATCTTTGACAATTTTTATTGTTTCTTCTTCATTTAATCCTAATTCTTTTAATCTTTTTTTATTTAAAACAAATTCTACTTGTAATTTTAATAGATTTATTGAAATCTCACTTACAATTTCATGAACTCTAATTTCTTTAATTTGAGCAATAATTTTTTCTAAATATTTTTCATCTTTATTATAAGGTTTATTTAAAAAAACTGTCATTAATGGAGTACTAGGTTCTTTTCTAGCGTCGAAAATTTCGATAAGTCTTGGTAAACCTAAAGTAACGTTTACTTCAGCAACTCCTGCGAAGTGGAATGTTCTTAAAGTCATCTGTGTACCTGGTTCTCCGAATGATTCTGCTGTAATAATACCAATTGCTTCCCCTGATTGAATTTTAGCATAATTGTATTTTTCAAGTAATTTATTAAATACTTTTTCAATTTGTGCTTTAGTTAATTTTCTATCCTTTGACTCATCAATTACTTCTTGAATTAATGGTGCGGGGATTTTTCCTTCGTATTGTTTTGCAATTTCTTCTATCATTTTTTCTTTGTGACTTCATCAATTATTTTTTTTACATCAATAGTTCCATTTTCACTTCTTGAAACATCAATTTTATCTTCTCCATAGGAGAATTGAACTATTGTTTTACTTGCGTCTCTGACTGTACCATCGTATTCAACTTTCAAATCTTGAAGTGCGTTAGCAAGTCTTCTGTATAAGTATCCTGACTTTGGAGTTCTTAAAGCTGTATCCATTAATGAGTCCCTACCAGTCATTGCGTGAAAAAAGAATTCAACTGGATTTAAACCATTTTTGTAACAGTGTCTTACGAATCCACGAGATTCTGGGCTTTTATCATGCTCTTTGAATAATGATAAAGTTCTATTTTTGTAACCCCTTTCTATTCTTTTTCCTCTTAATGCTTGTTGACCTACAAGTACACTTGTTTGAGCCAAGTTTGTAATATTACCTTTACCTGCACGAGACATAATAATTGCATTATTTGTTAAAGAAACAGATTTACTAATCATTTTTCCAATAGAGTTTCTTGTTTCGTTTAATTTCTTCATAACCATTAACTCTAAAGTTTCTTCTATTGTTTTTCCAGAGAAATTTTTCAATCTTCCAGAATTATAATCATCAATAATTTCATTAACTGCTTTTATTGCATTTGAAGTAATTTCTTTAGATTTATCTCGAACATCTTCTGGAATATCTGCATCTGAAGTTGTGATTGTAAATCCTCTCATCATTAAAAATGCAATTCCTAATTTGAAAATCTTTCCGAATAAATCAACACATTTAGTTTCAGAATAACTTCTATGAATATCTCTTAATAAAGTTCCGTTACCTTCTCCAATTGTTTTTGGATCTATTTGGCCTGTTTTTAATTGACCATTTTCAATAATAACTTTATCATAAATAAAATCTAAATCATCAGGTAATAATGCTGAAAAAACTTCTTTTCCAGTAACATTCTTTTTGAATTTTTTTAATTTTTCAGTATCTATTACACCAATTGATAAAAGTAAAGTTATAGCATCTTCTTTTGAAAGAACCATATTATCATCAGTTAATAAATAATTTCCTGTAACAGCATCTTCAATACATCCAATTATATTTAGACCATGTTTTGGACTCATAATTTGAGTTTCAACTTCCATTAAAATTTCTGCTTCAGCTCTTGCTTCTTCAGTTTGTGGAATATGCAAGTTCATTTCATCTCCATCAAAGTCTGCGTTGTAAGGGTTACAAACTGCTGGATTTAATCTAAATGATTTTCCTGGAAGAATTTTAAGCTTATGACACATGATGGACATTCTGTGCAGAGAAGGTTGTCTGTTAAATATAGAAACATCTCCATCCATCAAATGACGTTCAACAATGTGACCTGGAATTAATTCTTCTAAAATTACTTCTTGAGTTTCTGCTGAAATTTTTTTCTTTTTACTTCCATCTAAAACATAATTAGCACCAGGATAAACTTTTGGACCATTTTTAATAAATGTTTTTAACCATTCAAGATTCCATTCAGTTACTCTTTCAGGCACTGTTAATTCCATAGCAATTGCATAAGGAACTCCAACTTCGTTTAGTTCTAATTTTGGATCTGGTGAGATAACTGTACGAGCAGCATAGTTTACTCTTTTACCAGCTAAATTGTGTCTGAATCTTCCTTCTTTACTTTTGATTCTTTCTGTAATTGTTTTTAATGGTTGACCAGATCTATGTCTTGCTGGTGGAACTTGTGCAACTTCATTATTGAAAAAAGTTGTAACATGATACTGTAATAAATCCCACAAATCCTCGACGATAATTTCTGGAGCTCCAGCGTTAATGTTTTCGAATAATCTTTGATTTATTCTAACAATATCACTTAATTTGTGTGTTAAATCATCCTCTGCTCTTTCTCCAGATTCAAGAGTAATTGAAGGTCTCATTGTTACTGGTGGAATAGGGAATATTGTTAATACCATCCATTCAGGACGAGCAAATTGTGGATTGACACCAATTAACATACAATCAGAATCAGAAATTTTTTCGAATCTTTCTAAAATTTCTATAGGAGTAACTCTTGTAGTATCTTCAAAAAATGTACTTGGTTTTTCAAATTTAATAGGTGTAATTTTTGCTTTACAATGAGGACATTTTTTAGTTGCTTTTGCAGAAGTTCTAATTAATTTGTTTATTTTTGGGATTAATTCATCTTTACCAGTTTCAATTAATTTGTCAATTCTTGCTTTATTTTTTATAATCTCTTCTTCTTCAATTAATAATCTACCACATTCACCACAAGTGGTTTGTAAAAATATTAAAATTGCTTTAACATAACTGATATGCAAAACAGGTCTTCCTAATTCTATATAACCAAAGTGACCAGGACATTCTTTTAATTTCCCTGCACAAGTTCTACATCTCAAACCTGGATCAATTACTCCTAATCGAGTATCCATTAATCCACCCTCTACTGGATAACCTTCTTTATCATAAAGTTCCGGAGTAACTACTTTAACATGTGCTGTCTTTTTAATTTGCTGTGGTGAAAGTAAACTAAAGCTAATACTTCCAACTTTTTTGTGTATGTTTTCCATTTTTAGTACTTACTCTTTAAATTTAATTTAGGGTATATATTCAATGATCTTAATTCATCTAATAATAATTTGAATGCATAACTCATTTCGACTGCATTTACTTCTGCATTAACTCCACATTTAGGACAGGATGCTCTTTTCTTTATCCAATCAAAGATTGCAACTGTACCACAATTTTCACAAATGTGGATGATTGTTTTATCTGAGTCGAATCTTTCTTTTAATAATAATGATGCACCATGAGCTACTAAACAATCTTTCTCCATCTCTCCTAATCTTAAACCTCCTCCAGAACTTCTTCCTTCGATAGGTTGTCTTGTTAATAATTGGATTTTACCTGAAGCTCTTGCATGCATTTTATTTGCAACCATATGTTTTAGTTTTAAGTAGTACATATTACCTATGTAAATCATTGCTGGCATTTCTTCTCCAGTAATTCCGTTATACATTCTTTCTGTTCCATTTTCTCTGAAACCTAATGATAATAATTCTAATCTTAGATCTTTTTCTGCTTCTGCAGAGAATGTTGTACCATCGATATATCTTCCACCAAGAGCACCAACCTTACCACCGATTACTTCAATTAAGTGTGAAACAGTCATCCTTGATGGGATTGAGTGAGGTGAAAAAATTAAATCTGGAACAATTCCTGATGCTGTAAATGGTAAATCTGCTTGAGGCATAATTCTACCAATAACTCCTTTTTGACCATATCTTGAAGCAAACTTATCTCCGGGTTCAGGGATTCTCATATCTCTTAATCTAATCTGAATTAATTTATTACCTTCACCATTTTCAGTTATAATAACCATATCAACAACACCACACTCACCATGTTTAATTGTAACTGAACTTTCTCTTCTAGTGTTTGCAGCTATACTGAATTCTTCCATTTCACCTAAGAATCTTGGAGGAGAAGTTTTTCCAATGATAACATTATCTTCTTTTAATCTTGCTTCTGGGAAAACTATTCCATCATCGTCTAGGAATTTGTAATCTTCTTCTGAACGATAAGCTTTAACTTCTTTATCTGGAATGCCTATTTCATCAATTAAACCACCTTGATATCTTAATTCATCTGCATTGTATGGTCTAAAATAGAATGATCTACCAAATCCTCTTTGAACTGAACCTTCATTAACAATCAATCCATCCTCAATATTATAACCATCATAACTTAGCAAAGCAATGGTAATATTTTGTCCACAAGGATGTTTATCATATTTTGAAAGTTCGTGCATGAATGTTTTTACAATAGGTCTTTGCGGATATTGAAGTATACTAATATCAGTATCCATCCTCAATAAATAATTACTTGCATACAAACCTAAAGCTTGTTTTTGAGTTTTAGATCCTCTGTTAAGTCTGGAACTTTGTCCAAAATTTGCATAAGGAACTAAAGAAGTTGTTAATCCTAAAATTGCAATTGGATCAATTTCTAAATGAGTATGTTCTTTTGTCAAATCTCTTTCTGTTAAAGCAATTAATGTATTTTCTTCTTCATTAGCATCTAAATATTCTATGACTCCTTGTTCAATTAAATCTTGCCATCTTAAATCTTTAGATTGTAATTTTTTAATATGATCTTCAGTTAATAGAGGTTTTCCATTTTCTATGACTATTAAAGGCCTTCTTACTCTACCTGTAGCTGTGTGAATATTAATTTCATCAAATTCAGAATCGTAGCTTGCATTTACAATTGTACTAATTTTTTGTTTTCTTCTTTCTTCAATAAAGGATCTTAAAAATTCTTTTGGATTATCAATTGTACCAATAAATTTCTCATCTAAGAATACATTTGTTGTCATTTTATTAATTTCACTCCCAAATTTTCTAATGTTTTTTTAAGTTTGTCTTCAGGAACATCTTCTTGTGTAATTTGACAAAGCATGGCTAAGTTTTTTCTTAATCCAATAGGAGTTCCTTCAGGAGTTTCAATTGGACAAAGTCTTCCCCAATGTGTACAATGAATTTCTCTTGCTTCAAAATTTTCTTGTGTTGCAGAAAGTAATGAAACTACTCTACCTAAGTGAGACATTGAATCTAAGAAATTAATTCTGGCAATATTTTGACTAATTCCTCTTCTACCACCAACCCAAGAACCAGTTGCAATAGCACTCTTAATTCTAGAAGTTAATAATTTATCTCTAATAATAATTTTTACTGATTGGAATTTTCCCCTCTTAACTAATCTTTGAAAATTATATAAAATATCATTAACTAAAACTCTCATGTTTACCTTGAACAAATCTGCAATCAAATCTCCAGGTAATTTTAATTTTTTATTTTTGTAATGATCTTTGTCAGTGTTTGTTTTTTTATCGATAGATATTTGTAAGAATTTTTTGATTAATTTACATAAGTGATATGCTTTATAGATTCTGTCTTTTGGAGCAATACCTACATGAGGCAATAAATAATGATCTAATTGTTCATTAGTTTTTTCAATCTTAATTTCTTTAGGCTGAGTTAAACCAATTTTTTTTGCAATACATTCAATTGCATCGTCAGTATTTTTTATATCTGCAGAATTATACAAATTAATGTAAACATCATCATATTCTTTTTCATCACAGATAGCGTCCATAATATCTTGATCTTTGGTCATACCTAATGCTTTGATTACTGCAATTAAAGGAATTCTTTTGAATTTTGTAAATGATAAATAGAAAATACCATCTTTCATTTGTTCAATTGCATGAGGGATACTATATGGGCCTCTTTGTGAAAATATTTTTGCAGTATATTTACTTGGGCCTACTTTTGAATGTTGGAAGAAAACTTTATTTGGGAATAAATCTTCAACAGTAATTATTACTCTTTCATTTCCATTGATTATAAAATAGCCCCCAGGATCAGTAGGATCTTCACCATGTTCAATTAATTCATCTTCAGTCATTTTATTCAAATGGCAGTATTTTGATCTTAACATAATTGGAATTTTTCCTATTTGAGAAACAAAAGATTCTCTTTGGACACCTTCAATATAAACTGAAACTTCTAAATATATTGGGGCTGCATAAGTTAATTTTCTTAATCTTGATTCAATAGGATAAATATTTCTTTTTGAACCATCAGCTTCAGTAATTTGAGGTTTTTCAATCCAAATTTTATTGAATTTAATTGTGAATTCTTGAACATCTGTAGGAAGTATTGTAGGGACTATGTCTCCTATTTCATCAATAGTTTTTTGTAATTCAACGTCGATAAATCTGTTAAAAGAAGCAATACTAGATTCAATGAATGAATGGTCCTCAAAATATTTTTTTATTAAAATATGTTCTTGTTTAACCATTGATAACCACCCTATAGAATTTTGTTTTACCTGCTGTTGGGCTATCTCTTTCTATTTCAATAATTTCACCAGGTTCTATATTCAAATGTTTAATTGCAGCGTCAGTTTTTAGAATTTTTGGTAATTGAGACGAAATAATATTTAGATTAGATAATATCTTTTCAGCTTCCTCTTGCGATAACTTTGTATGTTTTGGAACTAAGACATGTTGCGTAATATCTATATTTTTATCCATTTTCTAATACTTTTTTACTCCCCAACTTCCTCTTTTGCAATTGTGATGAGCCGGACGGGATTTGAACCCGCGACCACCTGATTTCTCTCTTGTTTGATAAAAGTTTCACCATATTTCAGGTGCTCTACCAAACTGAGCCACCGGCCCTTACTACGCCCTGACCGGGATTCGAACCCGGGTCGTGGCCTCGACAGGGCCACATGATAGGCCGAACTACACTATCAGGGCACTTGTGACTGTGCTTCTTCCTTCGATAGTGCTGACTATGTTTTCAAGCATTAAATTAATTGAAATAATAAATTTTTCAAATGTGATTAGGAAGAAGGACGCAGTCATAGAGGTCACAGAAAAATCCGGAATTTATAAAGCTTTTGATTAAATAGCAATTATTGTAGAATAAATTATACAATTTGGTTTATTCTATGCTAATTATTTCACCATCTTTTAATACATGAACTGTTTTATTTCTAACATAACCCATTTCTTCAGCAAGATCTGCTAAGGGTGTTAATTTTGTAACATCTCCTTGTGCTGGGATTATATGTTTGGGTTTTAGTAAATTGATTAAATCGTGGTGGTCTTCTCTAGCTAAATGACCTGAGGTATGAATATCTTTGAATAAACGAACACCTTTTTGTTTTAATTTTGCTTCTAATGCAACTCGATTTGCAATATTGATTGGTGCAGGAATAACCTTACAAGAAAATATTACTTGATCTCGTGGTGAAAATTCATAGGGTAAATCTTTTGTTGCTAATCTTTGTAGTATAGATCTTGGTTCACCTTGATGACCTGTACAGATAATTAAATATTTAGAAGGATTTTTTTGTATTTCAAAAAGTTTCTTTTTTATTTGGTCCGCATATTTTGTTATGAATGCATCTTTCCTGAAATTTACTAAACCTATATTTTCTGCAGCAGTAATATAACGGTCCATAGAACGACCCATAATTATTATTTTTCTGTTAAGTTTTTTTGCAAATTCAATTGTAGATTTAATTCTAGCAATATGTGAAGCGAAAGTTGTAACAATAATTAAATTATCTTTATTTTCTGTGCTTAACATTACATCTTTAAGCATTTCTTTTGCAATTAATTCGGAAGGAGTTTTCATTTCTTCATGAGCATAAAGTGCATCACAAACAAGTAAAATTACTCCCTTCTCACCTAATTCTTTAAGATATTTATAGTCTGTTTTTGGGCCTATAATTGGACTATTATCAAATTTAAAATCGTTACCATAAATAACTAGACCTAAAGGTGTATGAAGAATTCCTAAATTTGCCATAGGAGTTGAATGGGGCATAGGCATAAATTCTAAAGTTAGATTATTAGTTAGCTTTACATCATCATTACCATTTAAAACTTTTAATTTATTTTTTAGTTTTATTCCTTCATCTTTTAGAATACTTTTTAGAACTTCAATTGTGTAAGCAGAACCATAAATTGGACAATTAAATTCATCTGCCATATATGGGATTCCACCAATGTGATCTAAATGACAATGACATAAAACGATTGCTTTAACTAAAGGCTTCCATTCATTGATTACATGATCATTAGGAATTACTCTTAAATTAATTAATTCGTCCCTGGTTAAATTAGTTTTAACTGTTTCTTCATCTTGTAAACGAATAACTTCAGGCAAATAAAAACCCATATCAAAAATAACAACTTCATTTCCTACTTTAACTGCGCACATGTTCATTCCAATCTCGGAATAACCACCAATTGCACAAAATTCCATTTCCATTTTATTTTGATATTGAATATAAGTTTAAATATTTATCTTAAAGTCTATTTTTGTAATTTTCTTAATTGTATTTGAAGGGATTTCTAGAACATATTTAGCTTTAAACTTAGGTATATGGTGTTGGAAGGGTTTCATGGTTTTGATTTCAAGGATATTTTTATGTTTATCTAACCAGATTACATCAATGGAATTAAGCATGAAAAAAGTGTGGATACTTGTTTCTATTTTAGATTCTCTTCTTGAAACTAATAAAGCTGATTTTTTGTATGTGAATAATAACCCTAAAGATCTAGTTAGGATGTTATTGCATAGTTTTGCTTGAATAATCTGATTATTTATTGTTATTGGAATAAGCATGAATATGATTAGAAGTTTTGATTAATAAAGATTGAGTTCAGAAGTCTTTAAAAAGTTAGAATCTTAATATGAAAATATGACTGTAAAACAATTGAGATTAAGTTTAGAAAGAGTTAGTGATATTCTTAGTAATAAGAGTACTTCTAAATTTGTTAAAACTGAAGATCAATTAAGAATTCCTTTGAAAACAATTGATGATTTAATTTGGAAGATTGCTTTTGACATTGATGATAAAGAACTTCGTTTAGAATTGATTACTTTATTTGATAGGATGAAAAAAGAGAATGAAAAAGTTAAATATATTCGTGAAATGATAAATGTTGTTAAAGAGGTTAAAGAAAAAAATATAAAATTTTCATTATCTAAAATACCTGGAGATGTTAAGAATGATGTGCTTGCGGATTTATTTGAATTAGAGAAATGTTATGATGCGGGATGTTATAGGAGTTGTATAATTCTCTGTGGTAGATTATTAGAAGTAGGATTACATAGGAAATATTTTGAAGCAACTGGGAATGATTTACTTGAAAAAAGTCCTGGAATAGGGTTGGGAAATTTAATTGCTAAGTTGAATGAGAAAAATATTTTAGTTGATCCAGGTGTTATGCAACAAGTCCATTTAGTAAATAATGTTAGAATATTTTCTGTGCATAAAAAGAAAGAAACTTTTATTACATCTAAAAATCAGACTTCTGCCATAATTCTTTTTACCTTAGACACTTTAGAGAAACTTTTTTAAGGCTTAATAGTATGGGATAGTTATGCCTGCTGCTGTAACTCATGTAATTGTTGCAATTGTGATTGTAGATTTGTTTAGAAAATATGTTTTGAAAAAAAAGAATTTCCCGTTATATTTAATTTTGATTGTAGGTATTGCAGGGTTGTTACCAGATTTAGATATTTTATTTTATTGGATATTTAATCTCATTACTAGCGTTCAAATTTCTGAAGTGCATAGATTATTTTCACACACCCTACTAATCCCATTTATTGCTTTTGTTATTGCAGTTGGTGTTTGGACTTTTTGGACGAAGTTTGCACATATATTATTTGCTTTTAGTGCTGGTTATACTATCCATTTAGTTTTAGATTCAACATTATCTGGGAAATTAGCTTTGCTTTATCCATTAACTACTATGCAATATGGATTGAATCTGATTCCAGGATCAATACTTTCTGGAACTTTTTATTTGGGGTTGGATGCGATAATTTTAATCTCTTGGTTAGTCTATGAATATTTTGCTAAGAATATTAAAGATTATGTTTAGATTGAGCAATCACCAGGAAGAATTTGGACGATATCATCGAGGGGATATTTAAGGTTATACTTTTCCATTATTTTTTTCTGAATTAATTTTGCAGTATCAGTTCGTTTACCTTCTTGTTTTAATTCAAAATCTTTTTTTACTGGGGAACATTCTAAATAATTATCTTTGTTTACACCAATGTAAAGTTTGATAACAGGAGTTTGATATTCTCTTTTTCCATAGATCATAAATGCACCCTTAGGTAAAGTTAAATCTTTCTTTACTTGATCTTTTGAAATATGATATACCTCTGCAGTTCTTAAACCTTGATTCCATGCACGTGAAAATGATGCTGTTGCGATTGATGCTTCTTCAATAGTTTGTTTTGAAATAGTTTTTCCTTCGGCTTTTATTACAAAAAAAGGAGAACCAACTAAATCGGTATGAAAAACTAAATCTCCTTCATCAATATGTTTTTTTATAATTATTTCGTTTGTTGTTGCATCTCTACCACCTATACAAAGAAAACCTTCTGAAGAAATAAACCAATGAAATTTCATGTACCATTTTTTTTCTGGAGGTTCAATATATTTATGTGGATTATGCCTTTTAATTTCTTTATTTTCAATCTCTTTAATTTTCTTTTTGGAAATTTCTATAGCTTTCTTTAATCCTTCTAATTTTAATTTTGCTTTTTTAGATTTTTCAAAATAAATATTTGCATTATCTTCTAATGATTTAGTTGTATCTAAACTTAATTGCATAGAATTAATAATCTTCAAAACGTTTAAATAACTTTTGAACTTAGGAGCCATTTAGTAATCAAAATAACTGATTTTGTAATGAGAAAACTATATAATAAGGATATATATTTTTCATAGATTATGTTCAGTAAAGAAGTAAAACAAGAATTGATTAAGCAGCAATATCGTATAGTTGGAAATCATTCAGTTGTAAAAATTTGTGGTTGGACAAAAAAAAGTGTTAAGGGTGAGGGAAGTTGTTACAAACAAAAATTCTATGGAATACAAGCTCATCAATGTATGCAAATGTCTACTTGTTTATCTTGTGCTAATAGGTGTGTATTTTGTTGGAGAGGGTACAAAGCACCGGTTTCAGAAGAATGGCAAGGAGAAATTGATGATCCTATTGAAATTTTAGAAGGGTCATTAAAACAACAAAAAGGATTATTAAATGGATTTGGTGGTTTCAAAAAAATTGATAAAAAATTATTTAATGAATGTATGCAAGTTAAACATGCAGCTTTATCATTAACAGGAGAACCAATACTTTATCCGAGAATAAATGAATTAATTGATGAATTACATAAAAGAAAAATTTCTACTTTCTTAGTTACAAATGCTCAATATCCTGAACAAATAAAAAATTTAGCTAAAGTCACCCAGTTATATTTGAGCTTGGATGCTCCAAATCAAGAATTATTGAAAGAAATTGATTTACCTTTATTTTTAAATTATTGGGAAAGATTAGAAAAAAGTTTAGAATATTTATCTAAAAGAAAAGAAAAAACATGTATCAGACTTTCAATGATTAAAGGTATGAATATGTGTAATCCAGAAGAATATGCTGAATTGATAAAAAAAGGAGATCCCGATTTTATTGAATGCAAGGGGTATATGTTTGTTGGGAGTTCAAGACAAAGATTAACTTTAGAAAATATGCCTTTTCATGAGGATGTTGTTGATTTTAGTAATGAATTAATTAAATATCTACCTGATTATGAAGTTATTTCAGAGCATATTAGTTCTAGAGCTGTATTAATTGCAAGAAAAATATTTAATCGAAATGGAAAATGGTTTATTGGTATTAATTTCGAAAAATTCTTTGCTGGAGAAGAAGATTATTCTAAAGAAATAAAGGAGGTTGGATTGAGTGGAATTAAGACTCGAGACAAAATTAATGCAAAGTTTAACCCCGAATTATGAATTTGATGATGTAACAAAAATTGATGAAAAAATATTTTTTAATAAAGAATTGATTATTTTTGATATTGATAATACTTTGTTTTATCCAGAAACTACTGAAATTAAAGATAATATTAAGGAATGGTTTTTGAAGATTAATAAAAAATATAGATGTATTTGTTTTTCTAATAGTTTCACTATAGAAAAAAGAAGTAAGGAGATTATTCAAAAATTAGATTGTGAACTATTTTTGAGTAGACATAAAAAACCTTCAAAAAAATTATTTAATGAGATTTTAGAAAAATATAATGTGGTTGCTGATAAGATAATTATTATTGGTGATTTGAGGATTACAGATATATTCTTTGGTAATAGGTGTGGAGCAATTACGATTTTAGTAAAACCATTTGGAAAAGAATCTAGAAAAATAAGATTTTTTAGATTTTTAGAAAATTTAATAATAAAATTAATTTAATCTTTTTTCAACAGCAGCCCAGTTAATATTCTTGAAAAAGGCTTCTATATAATCTACTTTTTTTAAGCCATAATCAATCATATAAGCATGTTCAAAAACATCCATTACCAAAATAATTTCACAATTTGATAACAAACCGACATCATGTTCATTAACCCATATATTAAACAAATTATGTTTTTCTTTATCATAGACTAAAAGAATCCAACCAATACCTCGCATTGAACCGAGGGATTTAAAATGTTTTTCCCAATTTTCAAAAGAACCGAATGAATCTTTAAGCATTTTAGATGCTTTTGAATTGGGTTTTAAATTACTTATTCCTAAATTAGAGAAATATAATTCATGTAAACGCATTCCATTAAATTCCCAAGCAAATCTTCTAGATAACTCTGCGAATTCTGGAGTTGAATTTTTATTTTCTAAAATAAGAGTATTTATTATTTCAAGAAGTTTGTTTGTATTAGTAACATAACCCTGATATAGAGTTAAGTGATTTTTTAATAATTGTTCAGAAAAATCAGGAATTTTCAATTCAAAACTTTTTGCTTCTAATTTCATTCTATATGGATACAAGTTACAGGGCATACATCAACTGCCTCTTTTGCATCATTAATTAAATCTGTTTCAGTAATAAATGCATCTTTGCCTTTCCATTTGATTTTATGAGAATTCTTAAGATGTGCTTTAGTTTCTCTCATTTCAAATAACTTTGGAGATGTTGATTCACATGCACCACAGCCAATACATTCGTCTTGAACTTGTATTACTTTTATTTTCGTCATAATTGGTTTTGGGAATTAATGATTTAAATAACTTTTGGATGTAATGTCTAAAAGTGTATAATTTATAAAATAACTACTATAAGAGCAAAAAGCTTTTTAAGTAAAAATGGGACTAGTTTTAGATGCAAGTGAATTTGAATTTTGATACTGAAAAAGAAAATGTTGAAAATTTAAAAAAACTTGTTGAAGCGTTACAACAATTAATTGCTTCTAGGGAAGGAAAACAATTTCAATCAACACCAACTGTGACAATTCAAACACAAACACCACCTCAAAATGTGCCTGATAGGACTGGTGGGGGATGTAGAGTTATTCCTTATGAGGATATGACTGGAAAAATGGCAAATATATTCTCCGGTAGAAGAATTTAAGATTTATTTTTTATTAAAGAAGAAATTACTTTGAAATCCTCTAACATTTGATTAAAAAGTTCTGGATTTCTGCCGGAATATAAATAATTTGCAGGATGAATTACAGGAACCACTGAAATTTGATTATATTTGAAAATTTTACCATGTATTGAAGTTACGCCAGTTTTGTTTATGATACGATCAGTAGCAAAATTTCCTATTGTAACAATAACTTCTGGTTGCATAATTGAAATTAGTAAATCTAATCTTTGACGACAATTTTCTACTTCATCTTTGTTAGGGTTTCGATTTTTTTCTGGACGACAAAGAATTGTGTTTGTTACAAAAATATCTTCTCTAGTTAAACCAACCCCATTTAGAAGTTGTGAAAGAATTTGTCCAGACATGCCACAAAAAGGAATTCCTTGTTTGTCTTCGTTAGCACCCGGAGCCTCACCAATAAACAAAATTTTGGACTTAGGATTTCCTGAACCAAAAACAACTTGACTTCTAGATTTGATTAATTCTGGACAATTTTGACATAGAGAATATTCTTGTTTTAATTCTTCAAAATCCATTATTTTATTAATTATTCTGGGATTTATATAATTTAGTAAGGTTTATTAATTTGAATTTAAAAAATATTTTTATGAGATATTTAGAAGGAAATGAAATAGCTATAGCTAATTCTTCTTTTTTATTATGTAAACAAGAAGCTATTAAATCTCCATGTTTAAGAGCAAAATCTGGAAGTGTTATTGTTAAAAGTGGTGTACTTATTGGAAGAGGATTTAATGGACCACCTAATGGGATAACATTAGAAAGATGTCTTAAGGATGAACTTCCCAAGGATTTTAAATCGGATAATACTTGCTGTGTACATGCAGAACAAAGGGCAATTATTAATGCTTTAAGAAATAATCCTTTAGATTTATTAGGATCAAGATTATATTTTTTGAGATTAGATTTAGATAATCAGATGCAATTTGCTGGTAAGCCTTATTGTACAATTTGTTCGAAATTAGCATTAGATGTTGGGATTAAAGAATTTGTTTTATGGCATAAAGATGGAATTGCAGTATATGATACTCAAGAATATAATGAATTATCTTTTGCTTTCAGAAGATAATCGTTTATCTTTTTTTTCTCTTTTTAAGAAAATACCTCTGTCCAATTTTGGTTTAATAACCTGTTCTGTTTTTGTGAAATCACCAATTATTTTTCCATAACCTAAATTCTCATCATATTCATTTTGGATTAATTTAAGAAAACCAATAGTTTTTTCGCCCTCAACACGAAGAATATGTCTGGAACGTAAGGATTTACCATATAAAAAATCCATTTCACCAATATCCTTAACAAAAACTTTTTCATTTGAATATTTAGATAACCAGTCTAATAAACCAAATGCAGGAACAAATTGGTCATTAATATCTTCTCCAAGATAAAGGCCAAAGAATTGTTCTTTTTGTTCTAAACGGCATTTATCTAACTCTGGGCTTGCTAGAAAATATTTGTTGTTTAATTTATAAAATTTAATTTCTTTATTTGTAAATTTAGAAACAAAATCTAACATTTTCTTAACCTCGCTATAAAGAAACCAATTGTATTTGTTTTGTAAGGCCAAAGTCTTTTACAATATTTTAGGGTTGGATCTAATTTCTTACCAAAAATTTTTGTTAAACCATCATCACCAGTACAATCAATTTTTTCTAATTTTACGGGGAAATTATCTAAAGCAAATTGGATTACAAATTCATCTTCTTCAGGTTCTAAAGAACAAGTTGAGTAAACCAAAACACCATTTTTATTCAATAATGAAATTGCTTTGGAGATTAATTCCATCTGTAAATAACTGCGCTCTTGGATTCTTTTTAAATTATTTTTTTTCAACCAATCATCTTCTAGAATATAATTTCCTGAACAAGGTGCATCTAGTAAGATATAATCAAAAGTTTTGTTTATTTCTCTAGAATCTAATAAATATGCTATGCAATTATCAATACCTAAACGTTCTAAATTGTTTTCTATTGCTTTGAAACGATCTTTGTTGCTATCTACTGCTATCACAGGAACTTTTTCACACAATTGGGTTGTTTTTGAACCTGGTGCTGCACACATATCTAAGGTTAATGATTTGGGATTAAGAACTTCAGCAGGAATTTGAGAAGCAGCATCTTGGATGTAAAATAAGCCCATTAAATATTCTGGAGAGCTTACAAGATTAAATTTTGATTTGACATAAAAAGCATTTTTTAAGAATGGAACTTTATCTAATTCTACATGTTTCTTTTCCAAACGTTCTTTTAATTTTTCAACAGATATTTTTTTAGTGTTTACTCTAATACATCGTCTTGGTTTGATGAATTTTACTTCACCACCCATTTCTTTATATCTGTCTGTTAAATAACTCATTTGATTTCCATAATTAAAGTCTTATTTTCTATTTTAATAGTTTTAGGTATACTCTTTCGATCTTTTTTGAAAGTATCAAAGAGTTCTTTTAGTTCCATATAATTATTATAAATATATTCACCTTTGTAACGATTTTCAGATATTGAAAGTTCTATTTCTTGATATTGGGATTCTTGATCTTTTAATATTTCTTGATATTTTTTTAGTTTTGGATCTTCTTTTGCTTCTTCTACCTGTTCAGTAAGAAATTGTGAGTAATACAAATCTAAAGCTTCATTATAACTAGACAAATTCTTACCTTCATCAATTGAATGAATTTTAATAGGAACAGGATTATTAGGTAAAAGACTTGGATTTGATTTTTCTGTGTATAATTTTTGAAGTTCATCATATAAAGTTTTTATTTCTTTATCAGAAGTGCTTTTTTTATCCTTAGCAATATTTGAACGGAAACAAAGTTCTTCAGCATACATTCCACCAAGATTTAATGTCATTGCTAAAGTTTTTACAATTGATTCTTTGTTACTAGATTTGATTAATTCTTTAAATTCTTCAAGATTAGAAAAGGATTTTTTTGCTGGAGGGTATTCATATTTAACTTTGGTTTTAATGGAACGATCTTTCCAAGATTGAAAATGTAATGCTGAGAGAATATTATACTCATTATCACAAATAATTATATTTCCCTTAGAGAAAAATTCGGTAATAATAATAAATTTTGAATCTTTGAATTCGAAATTAAGTTCTACAATTCTTTCATTATTCTTCTGTTCAATAGATTTTAATCTAGTATTAAGTAAACGTTTTCTTAAGTATTTACAAAAGTTCAATTGTTCTTGTGGTGAAGGAGATTTCTTTGATGCGATATATAAGCATGTTCCTGGGACAATACGAAGAAGTTTTCTACCAACATTTGTTTTATGTAAAGCGATAATTAATTCTTCATTATTTGGTTGATAGATTTGGTCTACTTTTGAATCTAATAAAGATTGGAGTTCTTCAACAATATACTTGATTTCCAATGAAGAAAGGATTTTCATAGGATTAAAATAAAAAAAGAAGTTTAAAAGCTTATTTCTCTATGTTTACAATCAAACTTGTTGTTTGGGTACCTTCTTGAAGGTTATAAATTGTAATAACACAGGCATATGTTCCTAAAGCTGAACCTTGATCTTCAACCAATACTTTTAATCCGGATAATCCATTACCAGATGTTAATGAGTAAGTATTTGTTTTTGAACTAAGTGTATCTGAAAATGCACAAATTAAAGTTTCAGCATCAGCACCACCCAAGGCTTTTGAAGAGACTTCAGCATAAACATTCGAAACTGTCGATGAACCCAGATTGTTTATTGCTAACGATGCCGTTGCTGTTTCACCCTGAGCTAAAGTTGTTTCTGAAGGAGACAATGCTACTGGTTGGTTAGAACCACCAAAGATTTCCGCAATTTGAGTTTCTCCTTGCTCAAAAGCACCTGAAGTTAATTCACCTACATCTGTAAATACTGAACGAATCCAGACTAATCCTAAACTAAGAATAGTTATACCTATGACTATAATTATGATTGTGGTCATAGAAAGTTCCACTGCACCTTTTTTATCCATGTAATTCACCTCTAATTTGTTTTAGTTAAGGGGATTTATATATATTTCTTTTTGGATAGAATAAATTTATTTAAAAAAATGAGACCGGGGGGATTTGAACCCCCGACACCCACGTCTTCAGCGTGGTGCTCTCCCAGGCTGAGCTACAGTTTAATGCTCTTTTGAGACCCATCCAATAACTCAGTTAAAACAGAAGAAAATATTGTCCTTTTTAAGTGTTTCTCTTGATTTTTGATAGAATTTTTTGTTTATTATCTTCATTGGGATAATTAATTTCATTAAGAAATTTGATTAATTCGGATTGCCTTTTTATTTTTAAAATAATTCTACTTGTCAATTGATTATCTTTTCTAGTTTTGCGAGGTTTTTCGGAATAAATTCTCATTGTTTTTATATTAAAATGAAATAAAAGATTATCTTTAATTTGATTAAAAAAATAAAAACCATCATTTAATAAAGGGATAATTTTGCTCATACCAAATTTAACAAAAGGAGCACTATAATCAACTGAGCCTTCACAAATAAATAGTCTAGATATAAATTCTCTGAAATATTCTTTGTCCTCTAAAATCCAATTAGGAATTTTAAATCCTTGTGTAACTTTCTCACCACTTGGAACCCCAATATAATATAATGATTTAGAAAGTGGTTTACAGTTTACTCCATAAAGATATGAAACTCCAAAAATATTTGTTGTACAATTTCTAATTTTTCCCTTTATATTAAAATTAGAATAAATCTTTTCTCCAAAAATATTTAATGTTTCTTTAGATTTTGAACAAAAATCAAAACGCCATTTAGGGTAACCTTGTAGATTTCCATCACCCATGATATCTGCAACTAACCCAGCTAATTCTTTAGAACCTTTAATTGGGAATAAATAAGCATACTTTTTTAGCATAGAATTAAATCCTCTTTCAGTAATATAGAATTGTCTAATATCTTCTTTACTTACAAGAATTTTGTCCATAAAATTTAAAAAGAAAATTAATTTAAAAAGCCTGCGCGGGCGTTTGTCCTGTCCGGGGCTTTATATCCTTTTCTTACCAGAAATTAAGTCCTGGAGAGTTTCTTTCAAATCTTTTTCTTTAACTCTAATTTGTTTTTCTGAATCTCTGTCTCTTATTGTTACATCTTTGTTCTTAATAGAATCATAATCAATGGTTATAGCAAAAGGTGTTCCAGATTCTGCAGCCCTTAGATATCTTTTTCCTATTGAACCAGACTCATCATAGTCTACAATAAATTCTCTTTCTAATAAGATTTTAATTTGTTCTGCATAATCAGGTAAATTATCTTTTTTCATTAATGGGAATATTGCTACATCAACCGGTGAAATATGATAAGGAACTTTGAAAATAGATTTGCCTTCACCATCTTCCTTCTTTTCATAAAAAGTATCCAACAAAGCAAACACTGGTCTATCAGTACCAAAAGCGATTTCTAAAATATGTGGGATATATTTCTCTCCATTTTCTCTTACAGCCTCTAAAGATTGTTTTGAATGTTCTTGATGTTTTTTTAGATCATAATCAGTTCTATCATGAACTCCGCAACACTCAGTCCAACCAAATGATTTTAATTTGATTTCAATATCCCAGGCATCATCCGCATAGAATGCACGTTCATTTTCTAAATGTTGTCGAATACGGATATTTTCTTTTGGGATTCCCATAGAAACAAATTGTGAATATGCTAAATGCAGACACCAAGCATAAGCTTTTGATTTAATTAATTTTTTTTCAATAGCAGTTTCTAATGAAATTGGATCATACTTTGAGTTTCCATTTTGATGTTTATCTGTGTATAATGGAAGCTTTTCTTTTTTTATTTTATCATACTTTGGCCAATTATTTTTTTCTTTTGGATCAACAAAAATCTGACCTTCGGCTTGAGTAAATTCTCTCATTCTAAGTAAATGTTGACGTGGAGAAATTTCATTCCTATATGCTTTACCAATTTGGAAAACTGCAAAAGGAAGTTTTCTAAAGTAATCATTTAATCTTTTGAAAGGAAGATAAGTAACAGTAGCTGTTTCAGGCCTTAATGAAAAAGGTTTGAGTCCCACTTCTGTTTTCATCATTAAACTATAATTTTTAATTTCATCTTTGAATCCACCTTTACATGAAGGACAAGTAATCTTTTCTTTTTTTATTGTAGATAATAATTCTTTATCTGACATGGATGAAGTTTCTTTATCTGTTTTTTCTTCAATTAATTTATCTATTCTGAATAGAGATTTACATTTTGAGCATTCAATAGTTTTATCAGAAAATGTGTTTAAGTGACCTGATGCTTCCCAAACTGTGTCAGGAAGAACTGTAGGGCATTCTAATTCCCTAAACCCTTGTGAAAATAATAAATTTCTAACTGTATTTTCAACTTTATTTTTTAACAATTTCCCTAAAGGACCATAGGCATAAAATCCAGAAACGCCGCCATAGATTTCTGGGAAAGGACCATATACAAAACCTTTAGACTGCATAAATGCATGTAAGTCTTTTAGAAATTGTTCATTTTGCATTGTAAGGAAGAAAATATTTGAGTTTTAAAGCTTTTCTATATCTTCAAGGTTAATTATTGGAACTCCTAGGTCATCTTCAAAGATTCTTGGGCAAGCTGTATTAATCCAACATTTAATATCCGGAAAGTTTTCTAAATTCGAAATTTGGTTACAAATAAAAATATAAGATTGTTTTTTGCATTTCTTTTGAAAACTAATTGCTCTCTTTAAATTATTTTGACCAGGTTTTGTTGAAACTAGAATGCCTATTTTATTTGCATTGTAATATCTTAATAAAGAAGCCATTTTTTTCTTTTCATATATTTCTAATTCTTCTTTTGAAATTTGAGAAAAATTTTCTGTATGTGGATCAAAAGTATAAACAGGCTTTTTTGTTCTAAAAGATAATATTAATGGGTGAAACTTACCTGTACCAATGAACAAATAAGCATTAATTTTATGTTTGTTTATGACTTCTGTATTACAACCTAGAATTTGCCCTGCAATTTTATAGCCTTTTAATTTTTTAACCTCATCTAAATATTGAATTGTTGTAACAATTACAAATGATTCTTTGATTTTAACTTTTTTTAATTTCTCTTGAATATTTAAATTTTCAGATTTTGCAGGAATATACACTATTTTCATGTTTTAAATGAATTAATTATTCAATTTAAAGGTTTCTAAAGCTATTTTTGAGTAGATAAATGGTTTTAAAATAGAATTCTTAATTTTAAGGTATGAGGAATATATTTTTATTAGGGACTGTACCGTGTATGATGCCTGAAAAAGCATTAGAGCTAAAATTGTTGTTAGAGATTATGAACCCAGACCAGATATTTGTTGAAATTGTTGATAATGATTTGCATAATTATGAAAATTATATGACTGATGAAATGTTATTTATTACAGAATGGGCAAAACAAAATAATAAAAAAATTGTTGGGCATGGTTTTATTTCTGATTGTAATTTATTACTCGAAGAAAATAGGAAGAAAATTTTAATAGAAGAATTTTCACATTTGATTGCAGGAAATAATTGGAAAGTTTTCAATAAAATAGATTCTGAAATTTATGAAAATTTTTATAATCTTTGTTCAATGATGATTGATATTAAAAAAGTTGAAGAAAAACAAAATAAAATGCTTGTAAATATTGAGAAAAAAATAATCCCTAATGGAAAAATTCTAATTGTAACCGAATCTTTAAATTTGAAATTCTTTGAAAAAAATTTAAAAAATGCTGTGATACCTTTAAGGAGATAGGTTTAAAAACTATTTATAATCCAATTTAGTTATGAAAATTGAAGAATGTTATGGTAAATACACTTTTGTTGATGTTCGTTCACCCAAAGAATTTGAAGAAGATTGTATTCCTGGAGCGATTAATATTCCATTATTTTCAAATGAAGAAAGAGCAATTGTTGGGACTTTATATAAACAGGTTGGAAAAGATATTGCTATTGAGAAAGGTTTAGAAATTGTTTCTAGTAAATTACCTGAGATGATAAATGAATATAAAAAATTGAAAGGGAAAATTATAATCTATTGTTGGAGAGGAGGAATGAGATCAGGTTCGATTACAGGATTATTAAAATCTATGAAATCTGATGTTGAACAACTTGAGAATGGATATAAAGATTATAGGAGATTTGTCAGAGAAGAATTGGAGAAGATAAAATTGCCTAAAGCTTATGTGATTTATGGTTTAACAGGCTCTGGGAAAACAGATTTATTACAAGAATTTGGAAATAGTTTGGATCTTGAAGGGTTAGCACAACATAGAGGAAGTGTTTTTGGGGATATTGGATTAAAAATTAGGAGCCAAAAGAAATTTGAAAGTTTATTATTAAAAAGATTATTTGCATTAAAGGAGGAGAAATTTATTCTAGTTGAAGGTGAGAGTAGAAAAATTGGAGGAATACAAATTCCATTGAATGTTTGGAACCAATTACAAAGTGCAATAAAAATTAAATTAAATTCTCCTATGCAAGAAAGAATTGAAAGATTGTATAAAGAATATTGTAGGAAAATAGACAAAGAAATTATTATTCAAAAATTAAAAATGATTGAAAAATTTATGGGAAAGAAAAAGGTTGATGAATTAATTAAATTAATTAATGAGAATGAAATTAAAAAATTTATTGAAATTATTTTGATAGAGTATTATGATAAATTATACAAACATACTGTTGATTCTAAGAAATATGAATTTGAAATAACTAATAGTAAAGATCTTCAGTCCCGATTGTTTTAAGAGGGAATTTTTCTTTGAAAGATTCTATAATAACCCTTTCGCAATGATCTGCTAAATCCGGCATATCAGAAATATCTCCAGAAGCATTTAATATTATTAATTTTGGAACTTTTAGACCCCAGAATTTGTAAATTTCTATAAAGTTATTTTTAAATTTTTCAAAATAAGGGACTAATTCTTTAAGATAATCTAAAGACATATTTTCTTCGCCGCTGTCTGACCTTTCACCTTTACGTTTAAATAAAATCTCTGAATCTGAAACATCAAGAAAGAAAACTACATCAGGAGAAATTAAAGTTTTGTTATCAATTGCTGTTCTTAAAACTAAATCATACATACCAATTTGCATCCCATTCAAAAATCCACTGGCAAAAGCCTGTTCAACAAATGTATGCCTAGCTTCGAGAACATTTCTATTGCCAATTACAACTCCTGGGAAATTATTAATGCTACTACTTAAAACTAATCTCGCGCCTAATGTTGAAATTTCAAATGGAAATGTTGAAGTTTTTCTATCATCATAAAATGCTTTTAGAACATCTTTGTCGTTATTTACTGCTTCTTTCAAGAATGTAACTTTAATTTCTTCAAGATTATTTCTTCTTTTAATCAAATCAATAATTGTATCTTTACCAGAGCAGATATTACCTGAAAATACAACATACAATGGATGAAGTTTTTTACCCATTTTTAAGATACTAAGAGTTTTGTTTAAAAAGAATTATGCTAATGAAAAATAGTTAATCAATAATAGAGAATTCATCAAACTCTCCAATATAGGGTTCTTCATCTAGGTCAATGGATTTAACTTTTGCATTCTTCGTGCCTTTTGTACAAAATATAAGAATGTCTGCAATTGAATCATCATCACCTTCAAATAAAGCTTCAACTTCAGGATTAATATTCCTTGTCCAACCAGTAATATTTAACTGACTAGCTAATTCTTTCAAATTTACACGAAAAAATACTCCTTGCACTTGTCCTTTAATTACTATGTGTACTCGTCTCATTTTTCTTGAATTTTGGATAAGTATTGGGTTCCATAAAAACTTTATTATCAGTAACTGCAATACCTTTTTCTTGTTTTAGGATATTTTGAGAATTCATTTTTGCTTTACCTACTGCAACTAATTCATTTTTTAATGTGAATAATGCAATGGTATCATTTACATCAATATCACTATCTAATTTTACAATTCCTGGAACTGATAAGAAAGCTCCGTGGCAGATAGTATCAACAGCATTATCACTTAAATAAATCTTTTTCAAATGTGAAACTGCTTGTTCATAAGGTTGAATTATTTTTTTTAGGTGTGATTCATCACCTTCTTTATAATATTCATAGGCATCTTTTAGATCATGAAGAGTAACCCAATCATCTGAAGAAAAATTACAGACTCTTGTTCTAACTAATTCCTGCATGTGTGCTTTTGTGTTTAATGATTTTCCAAAATCGTCGCAGTTACTAGTAACTATACCATTTTCAATAGTAAAATTATGTTCTTTATCAACAGTTATATCATAAACAGGACCTTTATATTTTATTTTTTTAATAGACCTAATCTTATCTAAAGTAAATTCATCTTGATTTTTAGGGATATTTGGTTTTAGAGAACAGAATTTATTAAAGAAGGATCTTCTCATGGGTATAGATTTAGATTTAATACGACAAAAATTCCCTCCTAATTTTGTAATGGATTTAAATTCATTTAAATATTTGTTCTGATTTAATAAACAATATAAATAATCTTTAGAATTAGATCCAGAATTATTAAAATATTTTTTTAATCTGGATATAAATAATTTCTTTTTAGGATGATTTGAACCAATCAAATTACAAAAGAGTAATTTTGAAGCGGGATCAGTTACAAAAAGAGTATAATAAAAGTTATTTTTTGAATGAAAACTAGAATATGCTAAACTTCTTTTTGTTATTTTATTATTTATTCCTAACTTTAATAACATCTGATGTATTCTTTTAATATTAATGTAATCAACAGAAAAGTATCGTATCTCACAAAGAATTGTACCATTTTCATGTTCTTTTATGAATACATTTCCATCTCCATCAAAATAACCTTTTAAAAATGAAGCAATTAATTTTGAATCTAATTCAAGTATTGGTAATAAATCGCTTTTATTTGATGGACTAATAACACCTAAGCTAGAACAAATTGTTGCAAAAAGGCTATTACTGGTTTGTATTTCCCAAATAGAGTTGGATTTGAATTTTTTGGTTATATGTGTTGTTGGAAAGAGTTTTAAATAAATTTTATAAAATAAATCAATTAATTCAGTTTCAAGATTATAAAATCTTATGCGAGTATACCTAATAGTCTTTTTTTCTTTGGTATTATTTCCATCTGAAGCTATTAATCCTATTAAATACATTAAATCCGGATTTAATTTTGGAGAAATACGGATTATATTACCTTTTTCAGTTTTAAAACAACTGATTTTAGGTTTATATCTATCCCAAATATTAGCTAATTTAAGATGTTTAATCCTTATATCCACTTTTGAGCTTTTACAGAAGGGTTTTCTATCTACATGTTCTTTTCTATTCATTTCTCTAATACTACCATATTTTTTTATTAAAGCATTTCTGCATAATAATTTTAATTTATTATCATGAATCAAATAATTATCATCTAATAGTTCAGAGATAAATTTTATTTTTGAGATGAAAGGCAGAGTAATAGCTCTAATTAAATATTCTCCTTCCATTAATTGTGATGCCTCCTTCATTATATTTTCTTTTGTATTAGAAATAAGAAATTTATGTTCTGGTGTTGACAAAATTTTAATTCCTGAACAAGTATTAATCTCAACTAACTCTCCTGAAAAATTAAACTTTTGAAAATCAATAATTTTTTCTGGAATTAATTTGCCATTAGAAAAGGAAAAGACTTCTAAATTTTCTTTAGAATTATAAACTTCCTCTATTGTTTTTATTCCTTTATTAGTAAATAATTCTATTTCTGGAGGAAAACATAATCTTCTAATGTATGTTCCTGCTTCACAACCAACTCTAAAAAGTACATCTTGATCTTCAATTTCTAAAATTTCAATGTAATAAATTTCTCTGGTTCTTACTTGCCTTTTTACTGCACTTTTTAATGGGGGCAATTGTTGAATTTTTCCAACAATATCATTGAATTTATTTCTAATTAATTTTTCATCAACTTTTGTATGAATATGCATTAAACAGATATACTCCTTTCCACCTTTCAAAAGAAATTCTGCAGCCCTTGTTGCCTTGCCTAATGTAACTACTAATAGACCTGTAACGTTAGGATCTAATGAACCAGAATGACCAGCTTTATTTATGTCTAATATATTTTTAATATAATCTGAAACTTGATGTGAAGTTGGACCCTGAGGTTTGTTAATTAAAATTAGACCTGAATCAAATAATTCTTTAATGGTTCTTTCTTGAGGTAATTTGCCATAGTTTGAATTAGTAATTCCTTTTATTCTTTCTAAGGATTCATATTTTCTTTCTTCAAATGGGAATTTCATAGTTTTCATGGTTTTATACTCTCTTTTAAGCATTTTGTTTAGTAATTACTGTTGAAATCTTACTAATTATTTGAAATTTTTTTCTTAATGAGTCTATTATTTCATAAAAATCATTAATATTCTGAGCATCAATTGTTAGTTCTAAGTCATATTTTCCAATTTGTCTAACTAAATAATTTATCCCAGAAGCGTGTTGACAATAATTTATTAATAATTTTATTTCTTCCTCAGTATATTTTGAAAGAGTCATAAATGCAAAACAAGGCTGATAATCGAGTTTTGAAGTATTAATTGATGTTTTAAACCCAGAGATTATATTTTCTTTTTGTAAATATTTTATTTTTTTGGAGACTATTTGTGGGCTGAGATTTAATTTTTTGGATAAAGAAAGAATGGATTCTCTAGAATTTTTCTTTAATAAATTGATTAGATTTTCTTCTTCTTTTTTTAGGATTACTTTTTCTTGTTTATAATCAAAAGTATAAAAAGTTTTATTTTGTTTTTTTTCTGTAAATGATTTGCCTATTTCAAATGCGAATAAAACTATAGAAATTTCTTTTTCTAAAATATTATCTGATATTTCATTAAGAAAAGAATACATTTCTTTCTTTCCATTAGAATCTTTAATTTTGAAACTTAATAAAAGATCATACTCTCCTTCACAAAATTTATACCAAGTACATGAAGGATATTTTGTTATAGATGATTTTATTCTTAAAATAACTTCAGGGTTCATTTTTATAAGTTTTATATGCACAGGATATAATGAATAACCTACCTTAGAATAGTTAATTTTTGTATTAAACCTTTGAATAATCTTGGAATCCTCTAAACGTTTTATTATTTTGATTACTCCCTCTGTTGAGAGATTTGTTTGTTTTGCAATCTTTGTTGCAGGAGTTCTAGCATCTTGTTCTAATAATGTTAATACTTTTTTTTCAGAGGATGTTAGGACCATATTTAAGCTAAAAGTAGAGATTATTTAAATATCTTTCTATTAAATGTAGTTTTATCTACTTTTTAGAGGAATAAGTTAAAATATATGAATAAAGCCTTAATTAATAAAATGAAACAAAAACTGATTGAAATAGCAAAAAAAACTTTGTCAAAAGAAGATCCGGCACATGATATTAACCATGCTTTGAGAGTTTTGAAGAATGCAGAAGAGATTGCTTTGATAGAGGGTGGAGATTTAGAAGTAATTGTACCTGCAGCTTTATTGCATGATGCGGTTGTATATCCAAAACATTCTGAAAAATCAAAAGATTCAGCCAAGGATAGTGCAATTGTTGCAAGAAAGATTTTAGAAGATTTGAATTATGATGAAAAGATTATATTAAGAGTAGAAGAAGCAATTATAGAGCATTCATTTAGTAATGGAATTAAACCAAATAAAATTGAATCAAAAATTCTTCAGGATGCAGATAAATTAGAGATTACTGGGGTTATAGGAATTATGAGAACTTTTTGTTATACTGGGATTATGAAGAGAGAATTTTATAATAATGATGATCCTTTTTGTGAAAGTAGAGAACCAAATAGTTTAGCATATGCATTAGATTTGTTTTTTAATAGATTGTTAATTGCTAAAGATAGAATGAATACTGAAACAGCAAGAATAATTGCTGAAGAAAGAACAAAAGTTTTACAAGAATTTTTAGAACATGCAAAGAAAGAAATTAATTCATAAATCTTTTTTTCTTTTTGTACTTGTAATTTTTTTCATTAAGAATTTTCTAATTTTATCTGCTTCATTTAATTCAACAGCAGGAATATTTCCTTCTGCCCTTACATTGCCAGAAGAACCAGCAGTCTGAACTAAGATTGTTGAAAATCCCAACATTCTTGCTATTACTCCTCTATGAAGTTCTATATTTTGTATCCGAGCATAGGGAATATGACTATATTTTTTCCAGATAATTCCCCTTTCTAGTTTTAGCTCAGATGCTGTAAATTCATAAAACCAATTATTATAAAACATCCTTGAATATATTTCACTAGCTATAATAACCAAGATTAAATAGCCTAATAATGAAAATAAAATTATTCTTAGAATTGAATCCCAAGTGAGACTAACAAAACTCAGTAATAAACCTATAAGAGGAGAAATAATCCATAAAGCAATAATTATTCCCAAAAGGCCAAATAATAAAAAACTTCTAACACGAAATTTCCATTTTGCTCCAGGATGTAATTTATTCATTATTAAGATTAAATACATAATGAATTTAAAAAACTTTGTAAAAGTTTAGATAATTAAAAAAATTATTGTTTCTTTCTATTTTGTTTATTAGTTTCAGAAATAATTGTTTTCTCGTGGTGTTTAGCACCTTCATCTTGGGCTTTAATTTTTTCTGCAGAAACTTGAGCGTGTTTTTCAGTTTTAGTTGTTTCTTCTCTCAATATTTTTTCTTGTTCTTTTTTCTCTTCAGTTTTTTGGCCAGTTGTTTTTGAAGCTAATTCTTCAATCTTTCCAGCTAAGCCTTCTTTTTTAACAACTTTTTCTTTTTTCAAAACTTCTTTTTTCACACCAACTAATTCAGCATAAACATAATCGCCTTCTTTGTCTTTGATTAATTCAGCAGAAACTTCAACCTTATGAGGTGGATGTCTATAGCCTTGTTCGAAAATTTTCATATTCAAATGTCTACCTAATTTAATATTCTTAACTTTCATATGTTTGACTAAAAATTGTTTAGTAGCTGTAACAGCTTTTTTAGTTCTCTTATAAATAGGGACCTTTAGCCATTCCTTTCTCAGTGGGATTATGTAAGTTCGTTCCATGTTTAAGCTTTAGTTTTTATTCTTCTCCAATTTCTTTTTATTGTAGTTAATCTTCCTGGATGGATTCTTCTGCCTTTTCCAAATGTTCTAGGAATTGCCCAGAATGGTGCCCATCGTGTTTGGCGTAGTCGCTTAGCTAAACGTAATTTCTTTGCCAAATGTTGATATCTTGTCATTTTTTTATCCTGATTTCTTTTTTTTCGGTCATTCTTGATAACAAGGATTTGTATTGTTCATCAGTTATTTTTTCTTTGATTTTTCCTTGTTGAATCAATTGTGTTAATATTACTAATGATTGAATGGCTTTTTCTTGGTGGACAGACTTTAAAGTTCCGTAACGATTAATCGCTTCTGGAGTCATATATTGTTTGACTAATAACTCAAGCTGATCAACCTGCTGTTGGACTTGAGACTGCTGTTCAAATTGTTTTTGGGACAATTCATTCTGCAGCTCTTGAAGTCTCTGTTTTTTTAGCTCCTCCAGATCCATTTTTTCTCACAATATTATCAAGGAATGATTGACCTTTTGGTGTAACAATCTTACCTTTCCTAGTACCTTTTTCTGTACTTCTTACGAAGCCATCAGCCTCTAATTGTTGTAATATAACTCTGATTATTTTTCCTGAACCTTTTTTGAATCTTTCAGGTTTTACTCCTCTATTTTTCTTTTTACCATAAAATGTTCTTAATTTTTCAACTCCAATTGGACCCATAAGATAAATTTTTCTTAGAATAGAAGCAGCTCTCATTTGCCACCAATCTTTTTCTGTTGGGACTCTTTCGTGTGCTGGACTAGTTTTAACAACTTGTGCCCATTCCGGAATTTGAACCTTACTAGACTTTTTAAGTTCATTTCCAGCTTTTTTAATCAAATCTGAAGCATTTATATCGTGAATTGTTGCCATTTTTGTATTTTGTTTGAATTCAGTGTTTTAGTGTGAATTCTTAGAGTGTGGAATTTTTCGGGATTTATATAGATTTCTGTTGATCTCCAAATGAATGGGGTTTGGAAAGATTTATAAACATGTGGAAGTATATATTTCCAAATGGAAAAAAAATTAATAATCTTAAAACCATTCTTTGAAGATCCAAATAGGAAGTTTAGCATTAGAGAACTTTCTAGAATTTTAAAAATTAATCATACAACAGTTAGACAATACTTAAATAAAATGGTCAAAGAAGGATTCTTATCTTCAAAAAAAGAAGGAGTCTATTTTTTTTATCAATTTGTTTTGTCAAAAAAAGGATTAAATTTAAAGTTATATTATAATTTAGAAAAAATTAGAACTTCTAATCTTATTGAAGACCTTGAGAAAGCATACGATTTTCCAGTCATTGTTTTATTTGGAAGTTATGCTTTTAGTAGAGATGATAACAATAGCGATATAGATATTTGTTTAATCTCTAATATTGATAAAGAATTCCAATTTGAAAGATATGAAAAAAATCTAAATAGAAATGTAAGCTTGCATAAATTTAGCAAAAGTTCATGGAATAAAACAAAAATATCTAATCCAAATTTAATTAATAATATATCTAATGGAATTGTACTATCTGGAGAATTGGAGATTTTATGAATTTTGAAAATAGTTTAGCCAATGGAAAAGCAAAAAAAATTGTGCCAAATAAGATTAGAGCTCTAAGTATCTTTAAATCGTCAATCCAAGCTATTGAAACCGCAAAAACAATCCAGTTTAATCAAATTACTCTAAAATCAATCTTTAGAGAACTTTATGAAGGATTAAGAGAATATTGTGAGGCAATAGGATACTTAAAAGGATATAAATTTATGGATCATGAATCAATAAGCTATTTTTTGAGAGATATATTAAAAGAACAATCTATTTCAATGAGATTTGATAGATACAGAAAATTAAGAAATGGAATAAATTACTATGGTGAAGATGTTGATATTGAAACTGTAAAGGAAGCAATAATTGAAATTCCTCAATTAATTCAAAAAATGGAAAAATATTCAAAAAGTTCTAGTGAAAATTAATAGAAGATATTAAAAAGGGATAAAAATTTTAGTTATAAATGGAAATCAATGAAGATTGTGTGAATTCTTAGAGTGTGGAATTTTTCGGGATCTATATAGATTTCTATTGATAGAGGTTCTAATACCTAAAGAAATTAATTTAGCCTTTAAAATAAGTGTGCTTTTATAATTTATAGTCTCTAGCCCTAATTCTTTTGCAGGAACAAGATTCTCTTTTAGATCATCAATAAAAATACATTCATGAGGATTTACTTTCAATAAAGTAATAACCTTTTTGTAAATAAACTTATTTGGTTTTGCATCATTTGTATTATAAGAGGTTACTATAACATCAAAAACAGAATTTAAATTGTGATTTTTAATTTCTTCTTCAAACCAATCTTCAATATGATTTGTAAGCAAAGCCAATTTATATCCATTCTTTTTGAGGTTTTGGATTAATCGAAAAACATCATTACGAAATTTGAAATAATTCATAATATCCTTTTTTACTTTTTTTGGTTCCAAGTCTAAGAACTTTGCAATATCAACCCAGAAGATTTTTGAATCAATTTTGTTAACCTTAGCTTTGTTCCATAAATCTTTGATTAAAATTCTAAGTTCTTCAGGATTTTTCTTAAATTTTATAGCATAGTAATTAACAAAAGGGCTAAATGAACCTTCAGTTGTTAAAACCCCTCCATAATCAAAGATTATTGCTTTAATCATGAACTAAAGTAACTTTAGAAATTAATAAATATACCGAATAGATTAAAAAGGGACAAAAATTTTAGTTATAAATGGAAATCAATGAAGATTTAACTTTTGAATTGCAGAAGTTGAAAAGTGATGAAATAATTAAAGATAATGCTGTTGAAAAGCTTGCAACGTTATTAATCGATGCTGTTGATGAGAGGGTTGATGATAAAGTTGCGATTGCGTTCTCCGGTGGAATTGATTCTAGTTTGATTGCGTTCATTTGTGATAAATTAGATAAAGATTTTACTCTGTATACTGTTGGGTTTGCAGACTCAAAAGATGTCTTAGCAGCACAAACATTAGCAGATGAAATGGATTGGACTTTGAAAGTTAGGATTATTACTATTGATGAAGTTGAAGCAATTATAAAAAAGGTTATTGAAATTACTGGGAAAAAAGATATAGTTACTGTAGGTGTTGGTTGTGTAACATATTCTGTTTTAGAAATGATGGAAGAAGATATTTTGTTAACAGGTTTAGGATCAGAAGAAATTTTTGCGGGGTATGAAAGGCATAAAGGGGATGATGTTAATGCATTATGTTGGGATGGAATGTTGAATATTTATGAGAGGGATATTAAAAGAGATTTGGCATTAGCAGATTATTTTGAGAAAAAAGTGCGTTTGCCGTTCATGGATAAAGATGTTATTGAGTTTGGGATGAAGATTGATCCAAAGTTGAAAACTTATCCAGATAAAAAACAGGTTCTTAGAGATGCGGCAGTTTGTTTAGGATTCAAAAAAGAGTATGCATACAGAAAAAAAAGTGCTGCACAGTATGGTTCAAAGTTTGATTATGCGATTGAAAAACTTGCAAAGAAAAATAAGATGAACAAAAAAGAATATCTTGAGAGTTTGTGATTTTTTTGAATTGATTAATTTCTGTTCCCTCGTTAGAAATTGGATTCTAGTGCAACAATGCCGAAGGCAAAATTTTTGAGTTCAGAAAAAGCCCATTCTATCTAATATATCTAAAACGAGGAATTTCTTTTCCATCAATATTAATATTTTCAAGAAACATTGACTTGGGTCTTGCCCACAGAGTATTATTCCCAAACTCTTCAGAATCATAAAGTGCTTTGTAAATTACTAATTCTTCAAGCGTTTCACTATGTCTTGCAAGACCAATAACTTCGTATTGCTTACCCTTGTAATGTTCATATTTTCCGAGTTTTAATTCTGTCATAATATTTGGTATTGTTAAAGGTATATAATTTTTGTCATGGCTAAGAGCTTTTTCTGAATTGAAACTAACATCAAGATTTAGAGAAGTTTCGTGAAGTGAGAGCGCAGCATGGCTTGAGTTTCGCTTACTGCCATCCATGTTCACTATAATAAATTTTATTTTTTATTTTATTAAGGGCTTGTTTTATGTATGGAATTGTATTTTCTGGGATATTATCTAAATCAAACCATGATAAATCATCACATTTATGAGGTTCTTTATTAATAATTTCACCATTCCATTTTTCTGCTATAAAAAAGACATCAATTATTTAGTTGTATTCATCACTTTTAGAATCTCTATGCATTACATGAACAACTTTTAAGTTTTCAGATTTTAATTCAATCCCTGCTTCTTCTTTAGCTTCTCTAATTATACATTTTGTAAATGTTTCTCCTGGATCAACATGTCCAGCAACCACTGAATAATTTCCATCTTCATATCCAGTATTGAAACGTCTAAGAAGCAATACTTTATTATCCTTAAATAAAGTAAGATAAGAAGCAGGAACATTTTGATGTCTTTTTTTTGCCATATTTTAAGATAAAAAATAAACTCTTATATTATTTTCGTTTTTTTGGACAAAATTTCATCTAGCACGAAGTACCATTAATTAAAAAGAAGATAGGGCAAGAAATAATTATTTTGGGATTAATGCTGTTCCTTGAGCAGTATAAGAATGATGATTGAACATATTTACCTGAACACTATCAGAAACATGAAGACTATCAGAAGCATTATAGCCTACGACCACTTCTGTTTTATCTGGAACCTTTCGAGCAAATACTTTTGCAATAGAAAAGTTATCACTATTTGAATTTCTACTCCAAGTTCCATTAGCTTGTACTCCAACTAAGTCATATGAAGTTGGATTATTAGATTATAGTTCTGTAACAGATATAAATTCACTTAAAGAACTTTTAACATATGATGAAGCTTTTGCATTTTGGTTTGCAGATTCAATTAGCAGAACTAGAAGAAATATTCCTTCCGTAGCTCAAAGCTATAAGCATCTAAATCCAGATAGTTTGGAGAGAATTTATGATGATTTAACTTCTCTTTCGACTGAACATGGCGTTAGGCATGTTCTAGAACCAGCCAATTTATCTAGTGTGTTTGAAAAGAATAAAGGAATTTGCTTCCCTCCCAAAAACGATTATTTATTAAAAATTAACGAAATCAGAGAAAATAGTATTCCGAACATGTACTGCATTATAAAAAATCCTTACTTTTAAACTAAATTAAGAGAAATCACAGACTAAGTTGGTTTACACCTCGTCAGTAAATTAATTATAACTCGTCGACAAAAGAGGTGATTTTAAATGACTTATATACAATCTTACAAAAACCCATTAAATTAATTATAATAAAAAAATTAAGCTGTTGGTTCAGCTGTTTCGTCTTTCAATCCTTTTCTTTGTCTAATTGAAGCAATTACTTTAGGTTGTAAGGATTCTGGAATCTTATCGAATTTCTGGTCAACAATGGAACTAGAACCTCTACCGGAAGTTGCACTTCTCAAGTCTGAAGCCCAACCGAAAATTTCAGCAACTGGCATGATTGCTCTTGCTACCAAACTAGAACCTTCTTGGTCCATGCTTAATAATTGGCCACGCTTGTTCTGAACAAGTTTTGAAATCTCGCCCATGTATTCGATAGGAGCATCAATTTCCATAACTTGTAATGGTTCCATTATTGCAGGCTTTGCATCATGAACAGATTGTCTAATACCATCTCTTACTGCAGGAAGCATTTGAGAAGGACCTCTGTGGATTGCATCTTCGTGTAAGGAACAGTCCATTAAACGAACTTTCATTTTTACACAAGGTTCACCAGCAAGAATTCCTCGTTTCATAACATCTTCATAACCATCCATTACTAAACCAATTATTTCACCAATGTGGACAATACCTCTTGTATTATCAATCAAAACATTTCCATTGAAAATATCCACATATGATTTTGCTTCTTTTGTTTCAACACCGAGTTCAATTAATTTATCGAAAGTTAGAGTATCTTTTTTTCTGACTCTGCCCTCAGAAATATCTCCTGCTTTGATTGCAGCATAAATCTCATCCTCTAAAGGTTCTACTACAAAATAAAGTTTGTTGTGTTTGTTAGGAGATTTACCTTCAAACTCACCAGAACGTTTCAAAACTGCTTCTCTGTAAACAACAATAGGTTGGGATGTTTTTACTTGGACACCTTTTTCATTAACTATTCTGTTCTCAATAATTTCTAAGTGAAGCTCGCCCATACCAGACATTAAATTCTCTCCAGTTTCATCATTAATTTCAATCTTAATAGAAGGGTCTTCTCTAGAAACTTTTCTTAATACTTCTACTAACTTTGGAAGATCAGCCATATTTTTGACTTCGATAGATTTTGTAATAACTGGTTCGAAAATGTGTTTCAAAGCTTCGAAAGGTTGTTCAGCCTCGAGAGTAATTGTCTCACCAGCATAACCAATAATTCCAGAAATTGCACAAACATTTCCAGAAGGAATATATTCCAATAATTCTGGTTTGATTCCGTTATAGATATATAAGTTCTGGACTCTTTGAGTTTCTTTAGCATTGTTCAAATAAACTTGCATACCTGGTTTTAATGTTCCTGAAAATAATCTTCCTGCGGAAATATCTTTACCAGACTTTGGATCAACAACAATTCTTGTGATAACAAATGCTAGTTTTCCATTAGGATTACAATTGATTAAATCTTTACCAAACTCAGAATCTAATTCACCTTTCCAGATTCTTGGGATTCTGTATCTTTGTGCATCAATTGGATCAGGATGATGTTTGATTACCATATCCAAAATAACTTCGTTCAAAGCTGCGTTTTTCCAAACCCAATCTTTTCTGGTCTCATCATCCATTTCATAAATGTTTAAAATGTCTTTGAATGTAACTCCTTTCTTCTGCATAAAAGGAAGTGAAAGAGCCCAATTTTCTCTCGCTGAACCGAATGCAACAGAACCTTCAGAAATGTTAACTTTCCATTTTTGTTTGTATTCAGGTTCTGCAATCTCTTCAATTAAATCGTTAAACTCGCTGATTAATTTGATGAATCGCTCTTGAATTTTTTCAGGGGATAATTTTAATTCTTTGACTAATCTATCAACCTTGTTAATGAATAGAACAGGTTTTACTCTTTCTCTAACTGCTTGTTTGACTACATTCTCAGTCTGGGGCATAATCCCTTCAACTGCACAAATTAAAACAACAGTACCATCGACTGCACGCATTGCTCTTGTAACATTACCACCAAAGTCAACGTGACCAGGTGTATCGATTAAGTTGATTAGAAATTCATCGCCTCTGAACTCGTGAACCATGGATACATTAGCTGCATCAACAGTCATTAAACGTTCTTGTTCATCAGAGTGCTGCCAAGTAGTCATACCTTCTTCTAAGTCCCCTGCATTCTTGGATGCCATGTGACCAGAAGCTGCTAATAAATTGTCTGTGAATGCTGTGTTATGTATGACCATACCCTCTGAAATAAAATTATGATTCCCAGGAATAGTAAAATCATAAACAACATCCTCAAATCCAGATTCTATCTTTGTAACTTCAATGTAAGCTAGCTCCTGATTAGAATAATCAGTTAAAGTTTTTTTAAGAAGCATTACTTGATTTCCATTCTGGACTGTATCACAAACATAACTTCCAGAAACTTTTTGGGTTAATGATTTTAGCTTTTCAACTTTTTCTTTTAATGCAAAACCTATTTCTTTTTCAAAGTTTAATGCAGAAATTCCAGAAAGTGTTAAAGTGTTGTCTTTCTCTTTAATTGCAATACAACCAAATCTTAACAAAAGCAAATGCAAACTATCAATCATTTTGTTGCTTGCAGAACTAATTGTTACAGCACTTCTAGATTTTTCAACACATCCATCTGTATCAAAATAACCTCTTAATAATGAAGCGATTAATTTATTCTCACTTTTGTACAAAAAGTCTGAAATTCTAACATTATGGGATTTTTGTCTTAGGGGATAATCAAATAGCACATGAAACATTTTAATTAAAGTTAGATTCGCATGCATTTCTGGAGTTTTATTTTTGTATTGAGTAGTTATAGTATTAATACCTAAATCTTTACAAATTTCTTGCATTCTTATAGCAAGTTCTTCTTTGCCGACTATAAATTTTTTTCCAGAACCATCACCAATAAAAAGTCCTGCAAGATAATAGAAGTCATTCAAATTTTTTGGAAGTTTCATAGGTGTAGAATTATGGCCTCTCTGAGCACCAGTTCTGAAGTATATTTGTTCAATATTATCATAGAGAGCTGATTCTTCAATTCCTAAAACTTTTGCGACTACAATTAGATCATTAAGTTTATACCTATT
>Ga0208375_1000795_pt1 | contig 40338 bp, 35 predicted proteins | sample RifOxyD1_FD_184038 | JGI IMG/M metagenome (GOLD analysis project Ga0208375, IMG submission 184038) | Soil microbial communities from Rifle, Colorado - Rifle Oxygen_injection D1 (SPAdes) | ecosystem: Environmental > Terrestrial > Deep subsurface > Rock core/Sediment | place: Rifle, Colorado... | reverse complement strand
TATAACCAAGTCAAAATTTTATTTGCATTTGAAGGAGTGCGAATTTCGCTATAACAATCGGAAGGTTGATGTTAACAAAATCCTTCTAAAACTGATCAGAGAAAACCCGCTGTTCTAGTCTTGACCCTAAGAAAATTATTGAATTAAATGAGGGGGTTTTTGAAATTTTAAGCGATAACTCAATTTGCGTTGAAACGGATCGCATCCCTTTCTGTAAAAATACATTCAAAATAACTTTTAAAAAACCACCTTTATGGCCTAATAGTTGAGTGCCCCTTGTGTTTGGTGGTGAAGCGGAGGATTTCTCGGCGGGACTTGGGCATGACCACTTCTTCGAGCCAGACCTCTTCAGCGATGGCGGTGTCGCTGGTCAGGACCTTGACCACCATGCCGTCTTCTAGGACCTTGCCCCTGGGGTAACGGACATTGTTGATGATGCCGCCAGTGGTTTTGATCCCTAGGCCGGAATGGACCATAAAGGCGAAGTCCAGGATGGTGGCACCGTAGCGCAGTTCGATGATGTCTCCGCCGGGGGTCATACACTGGATGATCCGGGCCTTGCTGGATTTAAAGACATCGTCCACCCGGACATTGTCGTCTGAAGCTACATCCAGGTACAGCTCAAAAAACTGCTTGTAGTTTTCCGACTGGTACACCCCTTCCTGCATCAAGGTGATCAATCCCTTGCGATTTTTGACCTGGAATTCGGAGGTGACGATCTGCAGGCTCACCTGTTCGCCCAGCACCATGACCTTGGTGGTCAAGCCCCGCCAGCCGTTAGCCCGAGGGTTGGAGATAAAGTCCCGGATGGAAAGGGGGATGCTGCGCAACCTAGTGTGTATCTGACCCAGGAGGTTGTAGCAACTCAAAGGGTCGTGGGTTTCCAGGACCAAATGGTTGAGCAGCCGCTCGATCTCATGGTTGGTGAACAAAAAACCGTGGGGCTTGTACTTGACCGGGATCACCCGGACCAACAGGTTGGGGTCCACACAGGCGGAGATTTCCTCGATGATCTTGCCGATCGCTTTGCCTCGCTCGGCCTCCAACTCCGCTAGCCGCCGTTTGATCTTTTGGTACCGGATAGCGTACAGCTGCCGAAAAATCGAATCCCGCATCTCCTCTTCAATCTCGATCAGCCCCAGGCCGTGGGCCACTTCGGCGTAAATGGCCAGACTTTCCTGGCAGATCTGCCGCTGTTTGTACCTGGGCAGGGCGGTCAAGTCCGAGAGGTTGTCCAGCCGGTCCAAAAGCTTGATCAGGATCACCCGAAAGTCCAGGTTGCCCAGCTGGAAAATCTTGTACAAGGTCAGGCTCTTGGAAGTCTTGACCTTGGTCAGGGCCTCGACGATCTGGGCCAAGCTTTGGCCAAAAAGGGTGGCAATGTTGGGGCCGGTGAAGTGGGTGTCTTCGATCACATCGTGCAGCAGCGCCCCGATCACGGTTTTGGTGTCCAGGTCGTAGTCGATCGCCCGAATGGCGACCCGTAAGGGGTGCACAAAATAAGGCTGTCCGTTTTTTCGCTTCTGCCCCTGGTGGGCCGCTTGGCCGAACTCTATGGCCTTGAGCACCAGCTCCAGGTCGATCCTGGGGTTGGCCCCGATCTTGTCGACCAAAACCGCTTTTTCCCGCTCCAGGTCCGGGTCCGGCTGGGCGGTAAGGGCAACCACAGTTTGGGGGTCAAGGTGCTGGGACGACATCAAAAGGAACAGTAAGCGCCGGGAGGATCGGCCAAGTATTGGTTGGACTCGAAGGAAAACGAGGCTTCCCTGAGGGCTTGGTAAAAATCACAGGCATAGACCCGTTGGTTCCGGGTCTGGTAATAAAACCGCTCGGTCCGCTTTAAGGTGCCCTGGGTTTGGTAGAGGATCTGGATCGACCGCAGGCAGTAGTCCCCGCCCAACTTCAGGTACCGGTACTCTTTGCTTCGTTTGTAGCTTTCAAAATAAACCTTGGCCCAGCCCAATGCGGTCTGGGCTTGGTAGATCCGTTCCGAATAAGGCAGCGGTGGCGGCAAAGGCTGGCCATCGGGGCCCAGCTCCGCCGGTGGGGCTCCCTGCTCCGGGGCCGCCGTGCCGCCCGCTTTGGGGGCAGGTGTGGCCGCCTCTTGGGACCAAGCCGGGGCGGCCCAAAACAAACTGAGGCCCAAAAGGACCAGGAGGAATGATTTCACCAAATTGAGGGGCTCAGGCACCTTCTTCTTTTTTGGCTCCATCCACCACCGAAGCCAAGGAACTCGAAAGATCCGCCCCGGAGAGGTTGGTGCCGGAAAAGGTGCAATTGTTGAATTTGCAGTCCTTCATCACCGAAGCCGAAAGGTCCACATTGGCAAACTTGACTTCGTTGAATTCCAGATTTTGCAAGGTGGCACCGGACATCTTCGCCCCGGTGAAGTTGGTTTCCTTCAGTTTGGCATCAGAAAGCTTGGCCCGGATCAGGTTGGCATCCTTGAAGTTGGCGTTGTTCAAAAAACAGCCCGAAAGGTCCGCCCCCGAAAGGTCCGCCCCGGCCAAGCTGGAGTCGGACTCCAGTTTCTTTTTGACCAGTTCCTTCATCTTCGCCGAGCTGTTGCGGTCCCGCTCCGAGCTGCCCTGGAGCTTTTCGTTGGTTTCCCGGAGCCTTCCGGCCAAGGTGATCGAAAAGTTACGAAACAGCTTAAAGGCAATCAAGGTATTGGACTGGGAGAGCAGACTTTCCTTGATCGAAAGCAGGACCGTTGTTCCTCCGTCAGCGGTGGCCCTGGCGGACCGGGGGCTTTGGTCGATGATCCCCATTTCCCCAAAACAAGCGCCGCCGGTCAATTTGACCAGCACCTCTTCCTTGCCGCCGCCGATGGGCCGACTGATCCTGACGGTGCCGCTGAGGATGATGTACATCTTGTCCCCACGGGTCCCTTCCTTAAAAACGATCTGGTCCGCCTCAAAGACCTCGGTCGAGGCCAGCTTGAGCAGGGCCAGCAACTCACCGTTGGTGAAGGACTTAAAAAAATCCACCGAGGACTGGAGTTTGGTAAAAATCTCTTTGGTCAGCTGCATCGCTTTGTGGGCTAAAAAATTGGAGTCTAGGGCTCTAATTCAAGTCGATGTTGGTCTTTTGGCGCACCAATTCCAGTTCCTCTTCACTCAAGATCACCCGCCGGTTGTACTTGAGCACCGGGTTGTACAAAAAAACCTCTACATGGTTGCTGGCCCGGTTGGTGCCGATCTCGTTGCCGGGAACCAAAACTGTGCGTTCCAAGTCCTCGACCAAGGAAAGCAACAACTTTGCCCGTTTAAAACAATTGTATTCCTGTGCCCTGGCCAAGGTGTAGAAATTCTTGTTTCTTGAGACCCGGCCTTCCCGGATGTCAAGCATCAAGTGGTCCAATTTTGCAATGTCCCCCTTTGTTTCGTACACGGCGCTCCTTAAAGCCAAAAGATTCCCAAACCAGCCCGGACCCCCAATTATCCGCCCCTCAAGGCGGGTTGTCCAGATTTTTGCCCCTGCCTCTTAGCCCTGACCTTGAGTCAGAAGACTGTAGATCAAGGCCATTCTTACCCAAAGCCCGTTTCCGGCCTGCTCAAAAAAGACCATCCTGGGGTCCGAATCGGTCTCCACATCAATCTCGCTCAACCGGGGCAGCGGGTGCATCACAATGGCGTTGGTCTTGGCTTTGGTCATCAGCGCCCCGTCGATCCGGTACTTCTCCGCCGCCTCCTGGTAGGCCCCCATGTCCAAAAACCGCTCCTTCTGCACCCGAGTCATGTAGATACAGTCGGCCTGGGCTGCGGCCACCTCTAGATCGGTTTCCTCTGCCCAAGAGACTTGGTGTTCGTCCAAAAAACTCAAGATGTCCCCGGCCATCTTACAGATCGGCGGGGCCACAAAAACCAGCTTAACCTTGTAAAACCGGCCCAGGAGGTAACAAAGGCTCCGGGTGGTCCGCCCGTAGAGCAGGTCCCCAACCATGGCGATGGTCAAACCATCGATCTCCCCAAACTTGCGTTTGATCGTGTAAAGGTCAAGCAACGCTTGGGTCGGATGTTGGCCTGCTCCGTCTCCAGCGTTGATCAAAGGCACTTTGGAAGCCAAGGCCGCCCGTTTGGCCGCCCCGATTTCATAGTGCCGCAAGGCGATCACATCGGCATAATTGGACACCACCTTGATGGTGTCTTCCAGGGTTTCGCCTTTGGAATGACTGGAAAACTCCCGGGCCATTTCGGTGCTGATCACCGCTCCACCCAACCGCAACATCGCCGCTTCAAAGGAAAGGCGGGTACGGGTCGAGGCTTCGTAAAACAAAGTAGCCAACACCTTACCCGGCAGCTGGTAGGGCCCCGGGTCCACCCGCATCGCATCGGCCAGGGCAAAGACCTTTTCTAAGAACGGCTGGGTAAACTGTTGAGATTCATAGACATGGGCCAAATGAGTCACGGTAAATCTAACGGCTAAAAGGGTTGCCCACCAGGTGCCACTCGTTTAAGCTGCTTTTGAGGCTGAGCGGTTGGTGGTATTTTTAGAGATGACGCTTGGGCTGCCTTGGAGCCTATCTTAGCCTGATGGTTTGATCAATCTTTTTTCCCCTGAGAGCCAACGCATGTTAGATTCTTATCGAGAAGTTCGGGTCCTGGTCTCCAAAAGTGAGGCGGAAATGGCCGGTTGGTTGTTCGGGGAGGAAGGTGCCTTGGGCCTGGAGGAGGTCGGCGAGGTGGGCGACCGTCTGGAACTCAAGATCTATTTCCCGGACCAGGAAGACTTGGTGGTCCGGGCTTTGGAACGGGCCCAACGGTCCTTGGGCGACCGACTGACCGTGGGCGAACAGGCCCACCGACCGGCGGAAAACTGGCAGGCTTACTGGAAAGTGCACTTTAAACCCCTGCCCATCGGCAAACGGTTTTTGGTCCGCCCCCCCTGGGAGACCAACCCGGAGCCGGGGCGGCTGGAGATCGTGATCAACCCGGCCCAGGGGTTTGGCACCGGATACCACGAAACCACCAGGCTCACCCTCTTGGGGCTCGAATCCATCGCCGAGCAGGTTAACCAGCCCTTCATCGACGTGGGCACCGGCTCGGGGATCCTGGCCATCGGCGCACTCAAACTGGGAGCTCCTCATGGGGTGGGGCTGGACATCGAGGCCGAGGCCATTGCCGAACTACCCATGAACCTGGAGCTTTCAGGCCTGGACCCCCGGCGGTTGGTCGGAGTCCTTGCCCGGCCTGACCAGTGGGACCACCCGGCCCCCTTGGTGCTGGCCAACATCACCGGAGACGTAATCCTCCACTTTGCCGCCGACCTCAAGCGGCTTTGCACCGGGCACCTGATCCTTTCGGGGATCATGGTTCCCTACCTGGACCCGCTCAAACGGGCCTTTTGCGACTGGGACCTGACCTTTGAGGCCCAAGAGGGCGAATGGTACGGTCTGGTTTACCGGAGGCCCTTATGAACCTCCAAGCCTTTGCCGGCAGCCCACTGCGCCTTGGGGTCACCCAAACAGCCAAGGGGCTCAACTTCGCTTTGTTTTCCGACCAAGCGCTGGGCCTGAGCCTCAATATCTTTACCCTCACAGGGGAACCTTTGGTCGAACTCCCCCTGGGTCCCCAGGTCAACCGCACCGGAGTGGTTTGGCACATCGAGTTGACCGGCCTGCCGGAGCGATTTTGTTATTCCTATCTGGTCACCTCCTCCACCCAGGGGCACCTCAATTTTGACCCGGCCACCGAGTTGATCGACCCCTACGCCCTTTGCCTCTCGGGTATGGAAACCTGGGGGGTACGGGGAAACCAACCGGTACGGGCGATTTATGGCCCCACCGAGTTTGACTGGCAAGGGGACCGACCTTTGGGCAAACCGCTCAAAGACTCGGTGATCTACGAACTGCACGTCCGGGGATTTACCCAAGATCCCAGTTCCCAAGTGGCCCATCCGGGGACCTACCTGGGGATCATCGAAAAAATCCCCTACCTCAAATCTTTGGGGGTCACGGCGGTCGAGTTGATGCCGGTCAACGAATTCGATGAAACCGACTGCCCCTTTTTGGACCCGGAGAGCGGAGAACGGCTCAAGAACTACTGGGGTTATTCAAGCCTCAACTTCTTTTCGGTCAAGGCCGCTTATGGGGCAAAAAACAATGCCTTGGAGGCCCTGGCGGAGTTCAAGGCCTTGGTCAAGGCTCTACACCAAGCGGGGATTGAGGTCATCTTGGACGTGGTCTTCAACCACACCGCCGAAGGGGGATTTGGCGGCCGGATCTACAACTTCAAAGGCCTTTCCAACGAAAGCTATTATATCCTAGACAGCGCCGGAGAATACGCCAACTACTCGGGTTGCGGCAACACCCTCAACTGCAACCACCCGGTGGTCCGGTCAATGATCCTAGATGCATTACGCTACTTTGTCGCCGAATGCCATGTGGATGGTTTCCGCTTTGACCTAGCCTCGATCCTGAGCCGAGACAAGGACGGGGCGGTGCTCACCAATCCGCCGGTCTTAGACGGCATCGCCAAGGACCCGATCCTAGCCAACACCAAGATCATCGCCGAAGCTTGGGACGCAATGGGGCTCTACCAAGTCGGCAGTTTTCCCGCTTCGGGCCGCTGGGCCGAGTGGAACGGCCGGTACCGGGACTGTCTGCGAGCCTTTTTGCAGGGAGAAAAGTTCCGATCCGCCGAATTGGCCACCCGGATCGCCGGCAGTGAAGACCTCTACAAACACAGCCAGCGCAACCCCTACCACAGCATCAACTTCGTCAACAGCCACGATGGCTTCACCTTGATGGACCTGGTGTCCTACGACAAAAAGCACAACCGGGCCAACGGAGAACAAGGCAAGGACGGAGACAACCACAACCTGAGCCAAAACTTTGGGATCGAAGGCCCCACCCAGTCCAAGGAGATTTTGGAGCTGCGGTACCGGCAGATCAAGAACTTTTTGACCTTGCTTTTGGTCAGCCAAGGCACCCCGATGCTGCCCGCCGGGGACGAATGTGGCCGGACCCAAAGGGGCAACAACAATGCCTGGTGCCAAGACAACCCCACCAGTTGGTTTGACTGGACCTTGCCCCAAAAGAACCAGGAGCTGCTGCGGTTCCTCCAATCCCTGATCCGGTTTCGCAAAGCCCACCCCAACCTGCGGCGGGAAAGTTTTTTCAGCGGCCTGCCCAACCCCAAAAGCGGCCTGCCCGACCTTTCCTGGCACGGCCAGCGGGCCTGGGAGCCGGAGTTCGACCACGGCAACAACAAGCTGGCCTTTTTGATCGATGCCTACCAAGAGTCCAAGCGGGTGGACGGCTACCTTTACGTGGCCTTTAACTTTGAACGGGAACCCAAGTTCTTTGAACTGCCCCGGATCGGCCCCAAGGCCAATTGGGAGGTGGTTTTGGATAGCTTCAACCCCACTAGCTTTATGGACGGCTTGCCCAGCCCCTTCACCGGCGACCCGAGACAGATGCGCCTTGAGCCTCTGTCGGTGCGGGTGATGATTTGCAATTAAACACCGGGCCAAAAAGGCAGTCAAAAAAGCCTGCTCCGCTGTAAACTGGGGAAGACTTTGATGATAGAGGGGAACCGGGCCAAGTGGCCACTGGAGGACCCAACCGCCAGGGCGGGCAAAGCGCCCGGTCCAGGGGAAGGACAAAGGGGGTTACCCCAAAATCGGGCCCAAAAAACTTCCAAACCAAACTCCACCGGCAAGGCCCTGTGGTTGCGGTTGGCTCAGAGGCCGATCACCGCTGCCCAGTCCTTCAACCCGCCACGGATGACCCAGGCTTGGTAACCGCAGGCTTCAAGCAGCTGGCGGGCTTGGTGGCTTTTGGTGCCGTCTTCGTCGATCAACAGGGTCCGCTTGCGGCTGTCAAAGTCCCCCAGTTCCGCTGAAAGGTCCGGCAAGGGAATGTTGGTAAAACCGGGGACCGAAACCTTCCCGAAGTCGATCGGCTCCCGAAGGTCCCAAAGCTGGAGGTCGGTTTTTTGCTGCATCAGCTCATAGGCCTCAATCACCGTAATTTCGTAGTCGATCTGCGGCTTGGGCTTTAACGATTCGTTGTCCATCGGCGGTTGGGTTTTATCGGGTTAAAGGGAGTTCAATTTCAATTCTGGTGCCTTTTTCCAGTTCGGAAAAGACCCGCAAATGGCCGCCCAGTTGTTTGACTCGGAAGTAAACCGTCTCCAACCCGACCCCTCGGGCGGTATTGCCTTCGTTTTCCGTGTCAAACAGCAGGTTCAAGGCATCCTGGTCGCTCAGGGATTGGGCGGCGGTGGAGGTCAGAGTGCCACGGGCAACCGCATCTTCTCTGATCTTTTGGGGGTCCAGCCCCCGTCCATCGTCTTCAAAAACCAACAGGAGATTGGAGCCGACCTTCTCGGCACCGATCTTCATTTGTCCTTCCAAGTCCTTGCCCAGAAAGACCCGTTCTTCCATCTTTTCGATCCCATGTTCCACGGCGTTACGGACCAAATGGACCATCGCCGAGAACAAGTCCTGCATCCGGTGCAGGGGGACATCGATCTCCGCTCCGGTGAGGGTGATGGCCACCTGTTTGTTTTGTTTTTTGCAGAGGTTTTCGGCCATAATGCCGTATTTTTTTAAGACCAGCCCAATCGGCTGCATCTTGAGCTCTTCAAACCCTTGGTCCAAAGCGGCAATCGCCTGGGGGGAAACCTGGGACCAAAGGAAGTTCTTGAGCGAAGCCAACCGTTTGTGGGTGATTTCGGACAAACCGGGCAGCTGGGTGAAAGGCCGGTAGTTTTTGTCGAAAATCTGGTCCAACTGCTCCAAGGTCTTTTGGATGACTTCCGTTTGGATCTTCTGGTGCACCATATCCACCCGGGCTTCGGTGATCTTGAACAGGCTGTTGGCCACCAACCCTTGGTCGGAGACCAAGTCTTCCAGATGGTCACTTTGGACCCGGTCAAAACAATCCTTGACCTCACTGGCCATCATCATCAGCTGCACGATCGAATCTGCGTCAAATTCGTGACCAGACTGGGCGGCCTCGCTGACCGCATCTTCAAACTCTTGGGTGACCTGGGCGATTTCTTGGATCTCAAAAATCTCGGCCCCAGATTGCAGGGTTTTGATCAGCCCCAGAATTGAGTTGGCCCGAATCTCCTCACTGGGCTTTTCCAATTCCACCATGATCGACCGGAGGATCTCGTCGCTCGCCTTGCGGTACTGGTCGTACCCTTCCAGATCCATGGCGATTTTGACGATCATCTCGGCCTTGGCCTTTTCTTCGGCGATCTTGCGTTCCAGCGCGGCTTCTCCAGAAGCATCGGTCAGCAGCACCAAAATCAGGTCCTCGTCCACCGAAACCGGGGACTGGAGGTACCGGTAGTCCAGCCGCAGGACCATGTCGCCCCGGCGCAGCTCGTTGGGCAGCATTTCCTTGAGCACGTCGAGGCTGGTGATCCGCAAAAACACCGTTTCCATCAGGTCCCGCAACATTGAGACATCCGGGGCGCTTTGGTTGAAGCTGGCCGAATCCCGGTTGTAGGGGGTCCAATTGTTGAGCAGGATGTCCAAGGCATCGGTGTCCTTGTCCAGCTGGCCAAAGTAGGGATGTTGGCCCTTGGGGTACAGCGGAACCACCCGGCCATCCTTGGCAAAGCACAGGAACCCGGCGTTGGGGTGTTCCAAAAAGAAGGCGCTGAATTGGGAGAAGACTCCCCCTGGGGCCGCCTGGGCGGGTGTAGCCGCCGGGGCCTGGGCGAGGGTGCCGATCACCGCTTCCAGCTCTTGGGTATCGGTAACGTCTGCGCCCAGTTCCTCACCCGAGAGGGCAGGTTGGGCCTTTGCCGCTCCGCCTCTGGCCGGGCGGATGGTCCAGCGCAACATCAGTTCACTGACCATCACCCCCATCGAGCTGGCCAAAGGCAAAGCTCCCAGGGCTTCCTTGGCCCAAAAGACCAGGACCAGTTCCGCCGAAACCTTGACCCCCAAACGGCTCCAGCCACTCAAGCCCACTTCCTTGTCCACCGGCACCTGAGACATACCCGAACCGCCGATCAGAGCCCAAGTGTTGTAGTCCAAGGTGGTGGCCAGATTGGCCGGGGCTCCGGGGCGAATCACCTGACCCAAAATCTCCACTTCCCCCGGTCCTTCGCTGGGGCCTCCGTAGAGCCCTGCCGCCGCCAAGGTATAGACCCCCTCGAAGGCGTGGGCAGCCAGGGCCAAGAGTTCCTGGGCGAGGGCTGGTTCCAATCGGGGGGTTGCGGCCATGGGATCGTTTCTCTAAGGTGAGGTACGGCTTAGGGTCGGGGTTTTGTTGCTGGCTCGGTTATACCTTCTACGCCGTTTTGAGTCAAACTCTTGTTTGAATCGGATTTCAAGGGCTAGGTTCCTACCACCTCCCTTGGGTTAGATCGGCCAGCCGCTTGAGTCCAAGCTGGATCACCCCTTTGGGTCCCTTGGCTGATTCGAGTCTAAGCAGGTCTTCAAACTCCGGTCCAACATAAACTTCGGGCCAACGGCGCAGCTTCTTGGCCACCTCCAAGTGCCCCAGCCGAAGGGCGGTGCTGTAGGTGAGGTAATGGACCCAGGCCCGGGGGAACACCGCCCGAGCCTGTCCCAGCCCCAGGTGTTTGAGCCCGTGCCTTTGGCACAGTTCCAAGGCGGCCATCTGTCCGCACAAAACCGGCACGAACCAGGGGGCAGGCAAACCGGGCAGGACATAGATCTTTTGGTCCAGGTGGTAGGCTGGGTAGGCCCAGTGGACATATTCGTCCAAAAAGTTCACCGGGAAGCGGGGCGGGTCTTCCTTCTGCATCCCCAAAACGATTCGCCAGTCCAAAAAGACCAGCTGTTTGGGCAAGGTGACTGGGTGACCAAAGGCAGCCAAAAAGGGGACCAACGGCCCCAACAGGCCCGCCAGATCGGACCCTTTGCCGATCAACCTGGGTTTACAAAATTCGCACACCCCCCCTTGCCCCTCCAACTTGCTGACCGTCTTGGGGAATCGGCAGGTAAAGCAACGGGATTTGGCGGTGTTAAAGCAGTTCAGGCAAACCTTGACCCCATGCTCCGCATATTCCCGTTCCCCCTCCTTGATCTCCCGTTGGCAGAGGTGGCACTGGCCTTGGGTTTGGGGGGGCCGTTCGGCCAAACAAAAGTCACAAACCTTGCCCAGCTTGGGGTGGTTTTTCAGTTCCTTGGCCGGGAAGCCGCAGTGGGTGCAGGCCTTGGCCCCCCGGAAGCAGTTGAGGCAAACCTTGACCCCTCTGCCTTCATAAAAGGATTGGCCCGAAGGGATTGGTCCCTGGCAGTAATAACAATGTTCAGCTTCCATCAAAGGACCCGAGGTTGGGTGGGGAACCGGTTGCCAACTCTGCCGTGAAGCGGTAAGGTAAAAGCCCTTGGGAAATGGTTTTTCGGCCTTTAACCTTCATTACGGTGTTTACCTTGCCTAGCGACCTCATCAAAGTCATCTCCCAGTCTTCGGAGCTGGAGCTTGCCAACGACCCGGAACGGCTGGCCAGGGAAGCGATCCCCTTCGAGGGCCAGCTGCAACAACACAAAACCGACCCGAACAAGGTCTTTTTGCTGATGGGGCCCTTGACCGCCGCCAACCTGTTGGTGGAGTTCAAGATCAAAGACATCCTTTATGCCCAGAACACCACCACCCTGACCGGCCCCAAGGGGGACTCGGTCCAGATGGTCAAGCTTTGGGTCCGCACCGGGGCCGTTGGTGTGCGACTGACCCCCTTTGTGGTAGCCGATTTCAGCAGCTTTTACCAGCAACACTTGGACTGACCTGCCGGTAAAGCTCCAGCCATTCCAAGGGCTTCAGGTTTTCCGGCCGCAAGCCTTCCAACGCTTGCACCCCCGCAGGCTCCAGCCGTTCTGCCAGTTCGGGCCGCTCTCGTTTGAGGCGGCTCAACAGCAGCTTACGCCGCTGCTCAAACCCCCAACGGACAAAACCAAACAGTTCGGCTTCGGGCACCGCCAGTGCGGGCTTGGGGGTCAGGTGTAAGACCACCGAATCCACCTTGGGCGGCGGGACGAAGGCACCCGGCGGTACGGCACAAACTTTTTTGACTTGAAAACAAAGCCCGGCGATCACCGAAAGAATGCCATAGTCCTTGAGCCCCTTGCCGGTCCCTAGGTCCACCAGCCGGTCCCCCACTTCCTTTTGCAACATCAAGGTCAGGGAGGCAAACCGCTGCCTTTGCTCGACAAACTTAAAAAACAAAGGGGTCGAAACATTGTAGGGCAGGTTGGCCACCAACTTCCAGCCTTCCTGTTCACCTAAAATCTCGGTCCAAGGCAGCTTGAGGGCATCCCCTTCGAGCAGCCGGAAGTTGGGCGCTTGGCCAAACCTTCGGTCCAACTCTCGGCACAAGTCCCGGTCGATCTCCACCGCCTGGACCCGGACCTGGGCCTGGAGCAGCGCCTCGGTCAACACCCCGGCCCCCGGACCGATCTCCAGCACCGGTTCGCCGGGGGCCAGTTTGGCCGCTCCGACGATCTGCTGCAAAATCCCGGCATCCTTTAAAAAATGCTGGCCAAACCGTTTTTTATGTTGGTGACTCATGGGGTTGTCTTTTTGCCAATGGACCGAGCCAATGCCCGCTCAAAAGCCTTGCGCAGACGAGGTTCGGTGATGTTTTGGGAACGCCTTTGGGCCTCGGACAGAGCGGCCGGTTCCAGGGGCGGTAGGGCGGTGGGGGGAGCCAAAAAAAGATCGTCCTTGTGCCTCCTGACCTCAGTGCCATTGGGCAGAACCAAGTCCACATAGTCTTCCTGGGTGGCATAAAAAAAGTCCACCAGCTCTTCGGGCAGCAGTTGGGTTCTAGGAGCCGCTTCGGAGGTGTGGGACTGCCGCCACTGTTCCAGAGCCTTCAGGTAGTCGGCCCACCGGCGGTTGCGGTCCTTGGCGGTTTCCCATTTTCGGTTTTTTACCGGCCCCACCTCAAAGCGCAGGTCTTTGAGGAATATCTTGGGGTCCAGGGCCTTGATCTTTTCGATCATCTTTTTTTTTGCCCAACGGAAGGCGGCGGCGTAGGCGGCATCTTCAACCCGCAAGGTCAAAACCCCCTGGTCCAGCCGGTAGGGCCGAACCTTGTCGGCGGTGGGGGCTTCCAAAATCAAAAACCAGTATTTATGGATCTTCGCCAAATGCCAGACCGACTCCAGGCCGTGGGAGGCAAGGTAGGCTTCCAGCAGGCCTTCTAGGGGCTCCAGCCCTTCGGTCTCCAAACTAGCTTGGGACATCGGCTTCCCGCAAACTCAGGTTCGAGAAGGTGGTGTACCTACCGGTGAACACCAGTTTCAAGGTTCCGGTGGAACCGTTTCGGTGTTTGCCGATGATGATCTCGGCAATCCCCTTGTCCTTGGAGTCTTCGTCGTACACCTCGTCCCGGTAGATGAACATGATCAGGTCTGCGTCCTGCTCGATCGCCCCCGATTCCCGTAGGTCGGAGAGCTGGGGCCGTTTGTTGGTGCGGCTTTCCAAGGCCCGGTTGAGCTGGGAAAGGGCAATCACCGGGACCTGTAATTCTTTGGCCAGCCCCTTGAGGCTCCGGGAGATCTCCGAAATTTCCTGTTCCCTCGGCTGGTTGGGCCTAGAGCCTTTCATCAACTGGAGGTAGTCCACGATCACCAAAGAGACCCCTTGGGGGAATTCTTTGTGCAGCTGTTTGGAAACCGTGGCCACTTCGTAGCAGCTCATCGCCGGGGTGTCGTTGATGTAGATGTTGCGGCCACTCAAAAGATCGGTGGCCATGGCCAGCTTGTCCCAGTCCTCGGCCTCCAAGTTGCCGGAGCGGAGCTTTTCGCTGTCCACCTTGGCCTCGGCGGAAAGCAGCCTAGTCACCAACTGTTCCTTGGACATCTCCAGGCTGAAGACCAAGGTGGCTCCGGGGGCCTCGGAGCGGGTGGCCACGTACTTGGCGATGTTCAGTGCAAAGGCGGTTTTGCCCATAGCCGGACGGGCCGCTACGATGATCAGGTCCGAAGGCTGCAACCCGCTGGTCTTGTGGTCCAGGTCGGCAAAGCCGGTGGGCAGACCGGTCACGTCCTTGTCGTGGGCCGAATTCCGCTCTAGGGTTTCAAAGGTTTTGGGCAGAATGTCCCGGATGTGGGCGTAACTTTTGTCCGAGCTACGGGTCGCTATCTCGGCGATTTTTGCTTCCGCCTCGGCCAGCAGTTCCCCGATCTTCTGGTCCGGGGCCCTCGACTTTTTGGCGATTTCGGTGGTGGTGGTGATCAGCTCCCTAAGCAGGGACATCTCTTGGACGATCTTGCCGTAACTCTGCACGTTGGCGGTGGAAAACCGCATCAACGCCAGTTCGGCCAAGTAGGCGTACCCCCCGGCGGAATCCAGCTGGCTTTTGGACTTGAGCTGGTTGCCCAAGGTGTATTCGTCGATCGCCCGGTCCGCTTCGAGCATCTCCATCATCGCCCCAAAGATGTGCTGGTGGGCAATGGAAAAAAAGGACAGCGGGGTCAAGAGAGCGGCCACTTCGGTCAGACAGCCGTTGTCGGCCAAAATCGCTCCCAGGACCGCTTGTTCGGCCTCGAAGTCTTGGGGAATGGTGGTCTGGGTCAGTTGGCTTTCCATGGTCGCTCGAAGGGGTAAGAACCTTCAGGCTACCCACTTTTGGGGGCCGGGGCAAGGACCAGGGTTCAGTTCTTTGTTTGTGTTTGATTTTAATCCCCTAGTCCCCAGGAGATTTGTCCTGCCCTTAAAACAAACGGCGCAGCAATATTTGCATTCTGGAATGCAAATTTTCTGGCCTTTATGCCTAGACAGTTGTTAAATTCGGTCTGTTAAATCTTTGGTTAAATATTTTTTGACCTTAGGTTTGGAACCCCAAACGTCCCAACATTGAGAGCCGGGCCATGAAAAACCTGAAAATCCGCAACAAAATTCTGCTGGGCTTTGTGGCCGTCATCCTGCTGTTTGTCGTTGGGGTGGTTGAAGGGGTCCGGGCCATTTCCGAGGTTGACCGGTCGGCCAATGAAATGGAACTCCGGCTCTCCCAGGTCCGCACCTTGGAGCACCTCAAGCTCAAAAGCACCGAGATGAACCTCCTGTTCATGGACATCATCATCGACAAGGACGAGGCGATTTCCGCCGAACGGATGGCGGAAATGCAGGCGCTCAAAGACTACATCACCAAGGCACAGACCGAGCTGGAGGAAGCGGCGGACACGGACTTCGAGAGGCAGACCGTGGCTACGGTAGTCCAGAACTACAAAGCCTTGTCGGAGGTGGGAGAAAAACAGTTGATCGCCCGGATCAACCAAAAGACCGCCGATGAGGCCTTTTTGAGCCAAATGGACGACGACATCGACCGCTTGGGCGGAGAAAACCGCAAGGCGATCCAAGAGACCATCACCAGTATCGAAGAGGAAATCAAAGAAGCGAGGGCCGAGCGGCAGAGCAGCGTCTCGTGGGCCAAAAACCTCTTGTACCTGACCTTGGTCTTCGGGGTCCTGGTCGCCTTTGGGGCCTCTTTTGTGATCATCCGGCTGATCACCCAGCCGGTCAACCAAACGGTTTTGTTGATCAAAGATTTGGCCGAAGGGGAGGGTGACCTGACCAAACGCCTGACCGCAGACCGCCAGGACGAATTGGGCGACATGGCCCGTTGGCTCAATCGGTTTTTGGAAAACATCGCCGGGATCATCAAACAGGTGCAACGAGGGGTCGCCGACATCTCCGCCGCCGGGGAGGAACTCAGCTCCACGGCCACCCAAATCGCCCATACCGCCGAACGGATCGCCGGGGACTCGGAGCGGGAGTCCGCCGCCTTGACCCAAGCCTCCAGTTCGATCACCGAAATCGCCTCCACCTTTGAGTCCACCGCCACCCAAATGGGGGACCTCAAAAACCTAGCCCAAGAGGCCCAAGGGGCGGCCAACCGGGCCAATTCCTCCTTGAACGAATCCCAACGTTCGATGGACGAGATCGGCACCTCGGCCAAACAGATCGTGGGGATCGTCAACGTGATCACCGAAATCGCCAACCAAACCAACCTGCTGTCCTTAAACGCCGCCATCGAGGCCGCCAAGGCCGGGGAGTTTGGCAAAGGCTTTGCCGTGGTTGCCGACGAGGTAAGGCTCTTGGCCGACCGGAGCAATACCCAGGTCACCCAGATCAGGGACCTCATTTCCGCCTCCTCCCAGGCAGTGGACAAAGGGCGGGAGATTTCCCAAAACCAAGTCCAGGTGCTGGGCAAGATCACCGGACTGGTGGACCAGATGTCGGTGCCCATCACCAACACCGCCTCGGGGATGCTCGAACAACAGGCAGCGGTACGGGAATTGGCCCTGACCGCTGAAGAGATCACCAAGGTCAGCGAAAACAACTCCGATGCCGCCAAACAGCTTTCGGCGGCCACCCAACAGATTGCCCAAACCTCGGGCAGCTTGGCCCAGATGGTGGACAGTCTTAAGTCTATGACCGACCGTTTCAAGACATAACGGGAATTGGTCGGGGGCTTGCCTTCGGTTCACCTTGGGGCTAGACTGGCCCCCAAGGTGAAGCCAAAAGGACCAACCCGGAGGAGCCCAAGGGCGGTTCCGACCGGACCTATGGGCAGCCCAAGGCCGGGTTCCCTTGCCTGCCTGGCCGGGCTCCCTCTTCTTTCGTTTGGGAAATCTGTTGTTTGGGGGTTGGCCCTGGGACCGGGGCAACCCTTTTTTGGCCCCACCCTTTTTCTCTGAAAAAAATGAAACTTCTTCTGACCCTACCTCTGTTTTCCCTGTTGCTGGCTCCTTCACTTTGGGCAGAGGAATTCAGGAGCAAAAATCCGGTCCAGATCCAATGGATCGCCCCCCAGTCGAGCGCCAAGGGGACCACTCAATACGGATTCGGTGCCGAACTGGGCTACCATTTGAACCCCAGTTTTTACCTCGGGGTCTTAGGGGTCCAAGCAACCGCCGGGACCAACACCTTGGGTTCGGGCATGGTCTTGGGCATTCCAATCACCGGCCAGCCCAACCTGGAAAGCAACCGGTTTACCTATGACCCTTCCCAGGCGGTAGAGCTTCGGTACAGCCCGGTTGATCCGGGGGTGTATCTTTCGGTGGGCTATCTCTCTCTGGGAGCCCAGGAAGAAAACTATGTTTACAAAAAACAATCCCGTGTGGTCGGAAACGGCACCTACGCCACCGACCTGACCACCCAAATCAAACGGGACTCAATGCAAGCGCCCGGGCTGGGGGTGGGGTTTACCCATGTCTTTGCCAACGGATTCAGCTTCACCATCGGCGGTTTGGTGGCAGTAGGGAAACGAACCAAAACCATCGTTGTTGCGGCTCCCAACCCCGATAGCCCGGTCAGCGATGCCGACATGGCGCTGCTGAAAAACGATATCCAGCAAACTGAGGACTTCACCCCCAACTTGCTGTACCACGCCGGGTTGGGCTGGAATTTTTAGCCTCCCCCCACTGCCTGTCTTTCCCCCAGCCGCTCCTTTGGCCTTTCCTGGGCCAGAGGAACTAAGTTTTTGCGGTTTCTTGCCAGATACCCCGGTGGGGCAGTAGAATGTCTCCAAGATACCTCAAAGGAGACCCCATGAAACGATTCCTGGTCTTAAGTTTGGTTGGCTTGCTGCTGTTGCCCCTTTGGGTCCGGGCCGAAGAGGGCCGGAGCAAACATCCGGTCCAACTGCAACTGTTGGCCCCGACCACCTACTGGAGCGGGACTACTCAGTACGATAACGGGTTCGAGTTGGGGCTGCACCTGGGCTCCGCCGTTTATTTGGGCGTAATGAGCCGCCGGGAAGGGGCGGGGACCAAGGTGATGGGGATGGGATCGATGATGGGCGAGTCCATGGCCTTCATGCAAGAAGACTTGGAGACCAGCAACTACCGCTACCAAGCCTCCCAGGCAGTGGAACTGCGGATCAGCCCCTTGGATCCGGGCCTGTATTTTTCTTTTGGCCAACTGAAGCTTGGAGCCCAAGAGGAAAACTACCTGTACCAGAAAAAAGCCCGAGCCCTAGGGGACGGAGCCTACGTCACCGACCTGACCGTCAAGATCGAGCGGGAAGCCTACAACGGACCGGCGGTGGGCCTGGGGTTCGTCCAGGTGTTTGACAACGGCTTCAGCTTCAGTCTCGGGGTCTTGGCCGCCACCGGTTCCAGGGCCAAAACCGTCACCGTGGCGGCCCCCAACTCGGATGTCCCGGTTGCCGCCGCCGACCTCCAGTCCTTCAAGTACGATGTAAACCGCTGGGAATCGGTGCGGCCTGCTTGGTTTGCCCATGTAGGTTTGGGCTGGAATTTTTAGCCCCCTCCCACAGGAACACCCAACTCCCTACAAAGCCCGCCGTTCCAAGGGGGCACCCGCCAGGGCCTTCTGGTCCTTGTCCAACAGATCACCGCTGGAGACGACCGCCACCGAGGCCGCCCCGGTCAGACACCGCTGCCCCACTTCAATCAAGTCTGCCTTGGTTGTCTCCAACACCGCCTTACGGAAGGCCAGTCGGTGCGCAACGGTTTTGCCTTTTTTGAGGTTCCCGTACTCGCTCAATGCCTTCCCAAAAGGACTTTGGGGAGTGTCCATGCTACCGATACATTGCAGGATCGCTTCGTCCACCTGGGGTTTACCGAAGTCCCCTTTTTTGAGCCAACCCAAGGCCTGCTCATAAACCTCCAGGGTCCGAGCCAATTGGGGGTCTCGGTAGCTGAGCAGGGTCAAGATACCTTCATGGGCGTTGTACCCGGCCATGCCGCCATAAGCGCCGCCCTTTTCCCGAATCTCGGCGTGCAAAAATTCGGACTTCAAAAGGTAAGAAAGCACCAACAGTTTGGGTGCCTCCGAGGAGAGATAGGCTGGGGTCTTAAAGGCCTTGGCCACATAAGAGACCGGGGTGGTGGTCAACCAAGCTTCCCGGACGTATTGGGGGGTAAGGGCAGGCGGTTCGGGTTGCCCCGACCGGCCCTTTTGCGCCGGCAAGGAACCATAAAAACCCAGGATTTGTTCTTCCAGCGCCGTCCGTTGGCCCGGCTCGGTCAACCCAAAGACCGAAAGCCGCTCCGACACAAACAGCTTTTCCAAGAGTGCCAAAAAGGGGGTCAGCCTCCCCAACAAGGGGGCCGGCTCGGCTTTGGCCAACTCTTTCATCAACAACACCTGGGACAGGCCGTCGTAGAGTTCCTCGATCCTAGTGGTGCCCGAAAATCCCCGGCTTGCCTGGGTAGAGGCATACTGGTGTCCAGCCTGGATCACAGAATTGCTTAGGCTATTTGCTCTCTGCCCCACCAGGGTATGGATCCGTTCGGTCTCCTGGAACCGGCTTTCCAAGAGAATCTTTTTGAGCAGCTCAAACAACCGGGGCAGGTTTTTGTGCAAACACTTGGAGCCGATGGTAAAAAACTCCTCAAACCGGCTTTGGTCCAAAGCGAGCCTCAAGCTAGGCCCGGCGGAAAAGCCACCGGTGGAAAGGGAGATCCGGTTGGCCATTTCCTCATAACCCAGGTCCCCTTTGCCGGTTTGGGTCAAAAGGGTCCCCAGGAGTGGCAGGTAGGACCGCTCCAGGTCGCTCAACCCGGCCAGGGCAAAGCCGCATTGCAGGTAGGTGATGCCGTTGGTGGCCCCTTCAAAGAGCATGACATCCCGGCCTTCCAGTTCCAGCCGCACCGGCACCTCAAAGGGCACTTCCAGGGGGATGTCGGAGATGCCCAAGGTGGGCAGAACCGAGAGGTCCTCCTTGGCCTCCTGGAGGTCCGAAAGCGCCTTGGTTTGCTCCAATATCTTCGCCGTTTCCTCTTGGGTCAGCTGGGCCTTGATCCGGGCCAAGGTGGCTTGCCGTTTTTCCTGCTGTTCCTTTTCCAGCCCCGCTTCGGGTTTGAGCGTAACCCGCACCTGGTGGGGGTTGTCCAGCAGCTGGGTCTTGATCTTGGATTCCAGGTACCCCGGTTGCTGGAGTTTTTGGTGCAACCGTTCCATCGCACCGTCAAAGTCCAAGGCCAAGACCGGATCGCCGCCATGGACCCAGGCTCCAAAAAACCGGAACAACAGGTTGAGGGGGTAGGGGTAATGGCCGCCGGTGATCTCTCGGGTCTCCATTTCCATTTGGTGCAAGGCAGATTCGATCGCCAAGGGTTTGATCCCCTCCAGAACAATATTATTGAGAGTCGAACGGACCAGGGCCTCGACCTGGGGCAAGTCCGTTTCGCCAACCCCTTGGAGTCCGGCGCTAAAAAAGGTCTCGGAGATTTCGTTTTCAAAACCGGTCCCATCGGAAAGGGCCTTGCCCAGCTTCGATTCCAACAGCGCCTTACGTAGCGGTGCCCCCGAATGGCCCAGCAGGACCCGGCTCATCAGGTTCAAAGCCAACACCTCGTCCGAATCGGTTACCCCCGCAGTCAGCCAGCACAAGGCGAGCTGGCATTTTTTCCCATCGTCCTCCCCGGCCTCCAGGGGATAGGTAAACTCAAAGGACTGGGGAGCTGAAAATCGTTTTTCCTTGGGCAATCGAGTGTGGACTTCGATCTTTTGGAACTGGGCTAGCACCTGGGCTTCGATCTGGGCCAAATGCTCCTCCAGGGGCAGATTGCCGTAGGTGAAAAAGTAGGCGTTCGAGGGGTGGTAATGTTGCTTGTGGAAGTCCAGCAGTTGCTGGTGGCTCAGTTTGACGATCTCGTCCGGGTCGCCGCCCGAGTTGTAGTGGTAGGTCAGGGTAGGGAACAGCGCTCGGGTCAGGTTGCGGTGCATGATCTGGGAAGGCTGGCTCATAGCCCCCAACATTTCGTTGTACACCACTCCTTTGTAAACCAACGGCGAATCGGGATTTTGGGGCTCCTCAAACTCCAACCGGTGGCCTTCTTGCAAAAAGTTCAACTCCCCTAACAGCGGGAAGAAGGCGGCATCCAGGTACACCCCGAGCAGGTTGTAAAAGTCCTTTTGGTTTTGGGTGGAAAAGGGGTACATGGTCCAGTCCGAAGCGGTAAAGGCATTCATGAAGGTCTTCAGGCTTCGTTTGACCATCGAAAAGAAGGGGTCCCGCACCGGATAGGACTTGCCCCCACAAAGTGCGGTGTGCTCCAGGATGTGGGCCACGCCGGTCGAGTCCTGGGGGTTGGTGGGGAAGGCCACGGCAAACAGGTTGTTGGGGTCTGCCGATTCCAGGTGGATCATCTTCGCCCCGGTGGCCTCGTGGGTCAGTTGGACCAAACGGTTTTGCAGCTTGGGCAACTCTTCGATCCGGGTGACTACAAACCCATGGTGCTTGGACCCAACAGGGAAGGACTTCTGATTCATGACGTTTCTTCAAACAAGTTGAGGGACGGTCTCCGGTTTGGAGCCTTGACCTGAGGTGCAGGTTACAAGACCGATGGGGAACCGTCATCCGATTATTGAGGGGTTTCGACTGATTCGGCTCTTTTTCGACGTTTTGGTCGAGCCATTTTCAAGAGGGGACCCAGGGCCGATCCGCCGATCCAATGGCAGGTCCAAGCCGAACCGGAGGCCAGGGAACTCCCGGTGAGTTGGCCCCCTGGGGTGAGGGCCGAACAAAAAAGATACTGCTGAATCATTTATTAACTCAGTGGTATATAAACTTTTACGGGAAAGTTTTGCGGTTTGGCACAAGAAACGCAGCAGTAGGGGGTAACAGGTGACTTTGGGTCAAAACCAAAAACACCCTGCAACGGATTCATGGGCGGGTAGGAATTGGAACCACCTTACCCCGCCCATGAATTTCGTCCATCAACCTTGTTTAGGAGCGACCCCATGACCCGCAAAAGCCGCCGAGGGGAAAAACCCTTTGAGCCGAATTCGGACTTCATCCAAGATGCAGTCTCCCAGTTTTTGAAAACCGGCGGACGGATCACCCGGTATGCCGAGCAGGATGAAGAGTTTGAACATTTTGTCCGTGGCGGTGCCTACCGGCCCGGCCATTCGGCTTCAGGTCACCCTTTGTCGTAACAGTTCTTGCCGGACCCTCCTGAGGTCGTCCCACAAACGGGGTACCAAGGTCTCCTTGTTGGCCAGGACCTGCTCGGGTGCGTCCAGGCCCATTACGCTCGCCCCTTGGTAGAAAAAAACCCTGGCCCTGGAGTTCTGCCAGTCCTTTGCCTCTGGGACCAAAGACAACAAGGTCGAGTGGCCCAAGGCCAAGATCAGCTTTGGTGCCGGTTTTTCCGGCTCCGGCCCTGCTTCCCCGTTTCCAGGGGTTTGGCCTAAGGTTGGCCAAAGCAATTCAAGTTGTTTGCCAAAAATTGCGGTACAGGCGGAAATCTCCTCCCGCTTGGCCGCCCGGTCCCCGTCGGGTCTGCATTTTACCAGATGGGTCAGGTAGGCCGAATCTTTGGTGAGCCCCAAGGCCAGCAACATCTTGGCCAGAAAATCCCCCCGTTCCCCCAAGAAGGTCAGCCCCCGTTGGTCTTCGTCACGGGTTGGCTGGTCGCCAACCACCACCAAAAATGCCCGTTGGTTGCCTTGCCCAAAAACCACCTGCCGCCGAGACTCGCAAAGGCCGCACCAGCTGCATTCCCGGACCCGAAAGTGCAGGCTGTCCAGGCTTTTGGCCGCCAGGGGCTCTGGCTTTGCGCCCCCAGGGACCAGGACCGGGGGGGCCGGTTTTCGCTCCACCACCGGTGCCGGGGCCGGAGAAAAGGTTTTGGCCAGAGGGAGGGGTTGATGGCCAGTTTGGGGGATGGGTTCCGGGCCCCGGACCGGGGGTCTTGGTTGGGGCCGATTCAGGGAAGGCGGGCTCAAGGAGGCCGAGCCCAAAGGCGGAGCGGCCAAGGGAGCTTTGTGCACCGGGACCCAGGGAGTCGAAGACGCAGGTTGGAAGCTGTCCTCCAGGTCCCACAACAAAGCCAGACGCTCCAAAAGCCCGGGGTCCGGCTCGTCGAGCATCAAGGTGCGGCTCTGGTGGCCCAACGGGGCAATGGCCCGGGCCAATTCCTGAAAATCCAAACCTTCCAAAATGACCCCTTTTTTTTCGGCTGCCGGTGGGGGGCCTCGCCAGCCCCGGAGGGTCGAGCTCCAAGGCTTTGACGAAACCAAAAAAATGACTTAGATTCCAACTCTACTTGTGTTTCACCCAAAAGCCAACCGCCCAATCCGGCGCTGGCAAGGTTAAAGGCTGGCAGAAGTCCAGCCATTTGTTCAACTCATTTTCGGCTTTGTCTATACCATGACTCAATCCCAAAATCAGGGCCCGGTGGAATACGTCTTCCAGGCCGAGATGTCTCAACTGTTACATCTGATCACCCACAGCCTCTATTCTCACCGGGAGATCTTTTTGCGGGAGCTGATCAGCAACGCTTCAGATGCACTCAGCAAGCTGCACTTTGAAGCTCTGACCAACCCGTCTCTGCTTGAACAGGACGGGAACCTAAAAATCGAAATCACCCTGGACGAGGAAACCAAAACCCTGACCTTGACCGACAACGGGATCGGCATGGACCAGGAGGAACTGATCCAAAACCTGGGGACCATCGCCAAAAGCGGCACCGCCGGTTTTGTCAGCCAACTGACCGGCGACAAAAAGAAGGACCTGGAATTGATCGGCCGTTTTGGGGTGGGTTTTTATTCGGTCTTTATGGTCGCCGAGGAGGTTTCGGTCACCACCAGGAGCTTCAAGGAAGCGGCCGACAAAGGGTACGTCTGGACCTCCAAGGGCACCGGCACCTACCAGATCAAGGAAGTGGAACGGAAGCAACGGGGCACCGAGATCCGCTTCCAGCTCAAGGAAGAGGCGGCAGAGTTTGCCTCCAGCTGGAAGGTCAAGGAGATCATCAAAAAATATTCCGACTTCGTCAGCTTCCCGATCTTTTTTAACTCCGAAGCGGCCAACCAGTCCCAAGCGCTCTGGGCCAAGCCCAAGGCCGAGGTAACCGAAGAACAGTACAAGGAGTTCTTCCAGTACCTGAGCCACAGCGAAGCGGAGCCCCTGGCGCACCTGCACTTGGCCGCCGAAGCGCCGGTCCAGTTCAAGACCCTGCTGTTTGTCCCCACCGAGCCGCAAACCAGCTTCTTCCAGGCCGATGACCGGGACAGCAAAGTCAACCTGTACGTCAAAAAGGTCTTCATCCAGTCGGACTGCAAGGACCTCCTGCCCGGCTGGCTGCGCTTTGTGGTCGGGGTGGTGGACTCCGAAGACTTGAGCCTCAACGTTTCGAGGGAAGTGACCCAAAAAAGCGGGGTGATGGAGAAGATCAACAGCTATCTGACCAAAAAGATTTTGGGCCTCTTTTCCGATTGGGCAACCAAAGAACCGGAAAAGTACGAAACCTTCTGGAAGGGTTTTGCCAATTACCTCAAGGAAGGTCTGCATACCGACTACGCCAACCGGGACAAACTGCTGGAACTTTACCGTGCCGCCAGCAGCACCCAGCCCAAAGGGTTGGTCTCCCTGGCCGACTATGTGGGCCGGATGAAGCCCGACCAAACAGAGATCTACTATGTTTCCGGCAAGAACCAGGGGGCCATCGAAAACAGCCCCAACCTGGAGTATTTCAAAAAACACGAGATCGAAGTGCTCTACCTGTTTGAGGAGATCGACGAGTTTGTATTGAGTGGGGTCGGGGTTTACCAGGAAAAGCCCCTGATGGGCATCGACAAGGCGGGGCTCAAGATCGAGACCAAAGACGAAGAGGCGAAACACCAGGAGCAAGACCTCAAAGGGGAGGACAAAGATCTGGTGCTCGACCTGTTCAAAAAGGTGCTCGGCGACCGTGTGGCAGACGTGATCCCCTCCAGCCGTTTGGTGGACAGCCCGGCGACCTTGGTTGCCCCCCAGTCGGCCATGAGCCCGCAGATCGAACGGATGATGAAGGCCTTCGACAAGGGCTTTTCCGGTTCCAAACGGGTCATGGAAATCAACCTTTCCAATCCGTTGATCCAAAACTTAGCCAAGATCGTGGCCAAGGCACCGGAGGATTCGATCCTGACCGACTGTGTGGAACAGTTGTTTGAAGGGGCGAGTCTCTTGGAAGGCAACCTGGAAGACCCAACCCAGATGGTTCCGCGGGCCAATCGGTTGATGAACACCGCAGTTTCACTGCACCTTCGGGCCCTTTAAAAGGCCCCCCTACCTCCCCAGGGAGCCGGCTTGAGCTGGAAAAAGCGGATTTTGTTCCTGGCTTTTTGCCTGATCCCTTGGGGCTCGAATCTTGAGGCACAGGTCGGCCTTTTGGGCACCACCGGCACAGGGGGCAAACCCTCCTCCCTGGTGCTCGAAGGGGACCTCTACGACTACAACCGGGAGACCGAGATTTTGTCCTACCACAACCCCAAGGCTACCTTTGGGGATGCGGAGTTGATGGCCAAAAATCTAGTTTACGACAAAAAAAAGGGCATCCTAGAGTTCACCGGCCAACTGGTGATCCGGGCCCAAAACTACCTGATCACCGCCCAAAGAGGCAGTTACGACCTCAACTTCAAGCTGCTTGAAGCCGACTCAATCAGCCTGTACGACTATGTAAACCAAACCTACCTGAGCGCAAAAAGGCTGGTCCAAAAAGGCCCCCAGCGGTTTGACATCACCGATGCCACCTTGACCGTCTGCAACCCGGACCAACCGGCTTGGCAGTTCTACAGCTCCTTTATCGCCTACGACATAGACAATTACGCCTATTCGGTCCACACGGTGCTCACCTTTTACGAGCTGCCCATCCTCTACCTCCCAGCCACCGCTTGGCCGACCAAAAAAGGCCGGGCTTCGGGGTTTTTGGCCCCCCTGGTCAGCTCGAAGTTGGGCGACCCGGACCGGAACAAAAACTACGGCAGTCGGGTCCAGATTCCCTACTTTTGGGCGATCGACAAGGACCAGGACCTGACCTTCACCCCGGACCTGATCCAACGCCGGGGCACCGGTCTGGGCCTGGACTACCGCTGGGCCTTTGTCCCCGGCATGGCGGGGGAAGCCAAGTTTTGGGGAGTGGACGAGAACTTACAACAACGAAACCTCGACCGGGAGCCCCTGGGCGGCTTGACCAAAGACCAGGTGACCCCCTTCGGGCAAAGGTACGACTACAGCTTCGACCACCGGCAGAACCTCGGCCCCGGACAGCTCTTTTTGCACCAGGATGGCCGGAGTGACAACGAGGTGGAAAAGGAGTACCAAGACTTAAGGATCGGCACCCAAAACCGCTACAACCGGGGGGCCAGTTGGGTTGCCCCTTGGTCGGGCGGGGGCCTCACCTTGGCCCATGAACAGTCCGATGCCTACCTCTACCCCTCGATCTTTGACCGATCGACCGATGCAGACACCCACCTGAGCCGGGTGGGTTACGTAGCGGTCAACCAGCGGTTCAACACAATCGCCGGGAGCCCTCTGAGCCTGGGCAGCTTTGGCTCCTGGGCGGACTACCAAAGGCGCTACGGCTGGAAGGGCAACCTTTCTACCGCCGCCTTGGAGGCGGAATTCCCCTTCCACCTGGATTTTTTGAACCTGATCCCTTCGGGGCGCAGGGACTTTTTCCAGCTGGACCCCACCTACAGCTACAACCGCACCGAGACCGAAGACCCGAGTTTTGTAACCCGAAACAACCGCAAAGCCTGGTCGGTGGACAAAAAGCGACTGGAGACCAACTTTGAGGTCTTCCAAGTCTTTACCGATGCCCAAGGCTGGGGCAAGAGCCGGGTGGGCTTTCGGCCCAGGGTAATCTATGAGGAGGTCTCGGACGTGGACCAAAGGGCCGGATTGGCCCAGAGCCCCTACAACCACAGCCTCACCCCCCTCGGCCAAGGGGAAGGCCCCGCCGGGGACTACCGCCGTTGGGGGGCGATGTTCGTGGCCCCCCTGTACAGCTACCAAACCCTGACCTACAAACTGGAGACCCGTTACCTGACCAAGGACCGGACCAGCAAGGCGGTCCGCAGCTTTTTTACCCTCGACTTCACCCAGCCCTACAACCTGGGCCGGAAAAAAACCTTGGAAGAAATCGCCGCCACCTACCTGGGGCCGCAGGTGCCCGAAGGGTTGCAGGAAACCAAGCTGGGCAACCCCCAGATGCCCTTACGGGTCAACCTGGGCCTTTCCCCGACCGACGGGCTTACCTTGGGGCTGTTTTACCGGTATGACCACGAACTGGGCCGGATGGTGGAAAACCGGGTTTCCCTGGGCTCTAAAAGCTTTGAGGGCCACAGCCTGACCTTGGGCTACACCGACAACAACAAGGCCTACATGGAGCTGGACGGCACCAACCACGCCCAAGCCAAAACCTACAGCCTGGACCAGATTTTTGTCCTGACCGACCGCCAAAGCCTGCACCTGATGGGTCAGTGGGACTTGAGCCGCAGCGATGCCGCCTACCTCTACTCCCGGGACAACGAAACCCAAAGGCTGGAACGGCAGTTGACCAAAGGTGTGGTCGAATGGAGTCTCGGTCATTCCTGTTTTGACTACAAAATTGCCTACCAGGAAGAGATCATCCTCGACCAACTGGGCAACCAACCCTTGGAGGCCCTAGACCGGCGGATCACCTTCGCCATGGTGCTGGCCAAGTGGCCGAGCAGCTCCAACCCTTACCAACGGAACCTCCGGTACTGACCATGAAAGCCCTGACCCTTCTCTTGTTGAGCTTGGCTTTGGCGGTTTCGGTGCGGGCGGAATTGCTCCGTCCTTCCCAGCGACCTACCGAAGAGGGGATCTTGTTGGCCGAACGGGTTTGGGCCTGCCAAATCGGTTATGGCTTGGAAAACGACCAATTGCAACCCCAGCAGCAGTTGGTCTTGGACCCAAACACCCCCAACCCCTACAGCCCCGGCCAAAATCCGGGGCGGCCCGGCTACCTGGGGCTGGGCTGTTTGATGGAAGGGGCCTATTTCGACTACAGTTTTGTGGACAAAACCTTGGGTCTAGCTCCGGGGTTTGAGGCTTTCGGCAAACCTTGGAATTCCTTGAGCTACCGGTTGGACCTGCTTTCGGTGGGGGGCAGTTTGCGCCTCCTGGCCCACTGGACCTACCTGGACCTGGGGCTGACCGAGTACAACCTGAGTTACCGGCTGGGCTATTTCCCCACCGACCCGACCCAAAACGTAAGCTCCGAGATCCTCAAACAAACGGGCCAGCTGGTGCACCTGCGGCTCCGCCAGTCTTTAGGTGCCCATCTGTTTGCCAGTTACGAAAACTACCACAACCCGGATGCCAACGGCTTTGTCCGCTCGATCTCCAAGGGTGGGATCAACTTGATGATCAGGTTTTGACCATGAAAAGGCAGGGCCAAAGGATTACCCACCTCCGTTCCCTTTTTGTTGGGGTCTTGGGGCTGCTCTGGCTGGCCGGTTGCGGCCACAAGACCGCCCCCGAGCCCTACGGCACCGGCGATGCCGCCTTGCCCGCCCCCCAGAAGCTCTCAATTTGGTTTGAGCCAGAGGGGCTGGTGGTCCGGTTTTATCCCCCCGGCGGCTCGGTGGGTGAACGGCGGGACAACCGTTGGCAACAAACCTTGTACCGGCTGCACTTCACCTACCCTGAAGCAGGTTGCAGTGCCTGCACCCCCACCCGGGAAGGCTGGCTTTCCACCACCGGAGAAGGCCCGGTCGAGGCAGGTGCGGTTTGGTCCGGGCCGGACCCAAAAGGGGCCCAAGCCACCACCCTGGAGGACTTGGCCATCGAGATGCGGTTGCCCAAAAGCCTCTTTGACCCCCAAAAACGGTTGTTTGTGAACCTGGACTACCTCAACCCCAACGGTGACCCCAGCCGCAGCAGCCCTTCGTTGGAAGTCCATATCCCCACCCCGGTCCCGCTCCCCCGATTGGGCAAGGTCAGCCTGACCTGCGTCCAAACCTGGAAGCCGGAAGACACAACCCCGGCGACTGAAGCCGGAGCCGCCTCAACTCCGGCGGGAAAAGCCCCCAGCCCCACCAACCCCCCTTGCCTCCAACGGCTTTTGCACCTGACTTGGAAGTTGGTGCTAGCTCGGTCCCTGCAACGGATCGACCCCAACGGCGGGATCTACGAAGAACAGGAAAACTACGGCCTTCGGCTTTTCAACGAACCAGGCCAACCCCTGACCGACCTGCCCCTTTTGACCGGCGAAGCCGAACTGACCGTCCCCCCTGGCAAACTCTTCGCCCGCCACCAAGACCCCTTCGGGAATCTTTCGGAGAAGGTGGAGGTGGGGGAGTAGGGTTCTTTTTCCCCTGACGTTTTGATTTTTTAGGTCTAAAAAGACCATAAAAAGGTCTGTTCCAAACAAAATTCAACCTCTCTTCTGCTGCAACCAAATGGAACCCAACCACCTCCCGAGCGACCCAGGCCAAGAGAAAAGACAAACTTCAATGGGATTTGCCTTTGTTTGGGCCTTGTTCTCCCTCCTCTTCACCTGCCTTTTTCAATTTTTCTTAGACTGCCCCTCTGGCAAGGTTTACTCCCGCCCCTTACGTTTGCTCTTCTTGTTGGGCCTGTTTGGTTGGGGTGCACGGCCAGAGGGCTGGTTATTGCGTCTGCTACAGTATTTACACAAACAACAGATTGAACCTAGGGATGTCCTTTTGGTCTTGGTTTCAGCCCCCTTTGTGGGTCTGGTCTGGTACTGGCGGAATCAGGACAAAATCAGAGAACTGGAGACCAAGGAAAGGGAAGTCAAAACCAAAGAAGACGAACTGGCTACCACCAAACTTCACCGGCAGATCGAACAACGGAAGCTGCACCGAGAGGAATTGGGGACCTTGGCAGCGGAATTGGTTTCAGAGGATAAAAATGTGGCAGTACAGGCCTATTTGGATTTGGCCGAATATGCTGAAGGTCCCGAAGAGGACCGGGTTACCCGGAAGGCCCAGAATATAATTCTGGTAAATTTTTATGAAAAAATCCGTGAAAAGGACCAAAAAAACCGAGCGGATTTGCACGATGCAATAGTTTCAATGGTATTTCCCGGGGTAAGCGAAAAATCAAAAGAGCCTGAGTATTCGAAGGAAGTGTTTGAAACCGCAAAAAAGATCGATGTAGCAGTGTTTAAAGCGATTACAACGGATTTCGCATTGTGGATAAAAGAATACTTGGGCTCCGATTTGTCTTTGAAATTAAAAAATGAAAAGCCTGCAAAATTGCAAATCTATTTCCAATATTTTGACCCAGATCGGCTGCCCAAGGACCGGTTGGAGGCCAAATTTCATTACTGTTCCTTTGCAGGGATCAAATTTGAGAATTCGCTTTTTTAAAATTGCATTATTTCTGGAAGTTATTTCAGGGATTGTACCTTTTCAGGTGACCTGGAGGATTTTGCAATTCATGAGTCAATCCTGGAGGATTGTGCGTTCCAGCCCAACGACAAACAAAAAAGTGCTGGTATCAGAATTATTATGGGCAAGGTCATGAATTGCTCTTCAGAAAACCCAATGCTCGAACTTCATAACTGTTTGTTGCTTTCAGATCCCAAGGCTTTTAGCTGCAAAAACGAAGATTCTGAGATCGGTTGGCCAATTGTTACTAGTTACAAAAATTGGGAACGCGATTTTATAGACAACCTAGTGATAGATGAGCACCTAAGGACCGATTCGGAACTCCCCTAACCTCTTCCCCCCTTGAGAAAATCCCCGGTTCCTTATAGGCTGCTTGGAACCACCGGAGGTCCATGGGTTTTCGTTTTGTTGTTGTTCTGTCCTTGTTGCTTGCCTTGAGCCTGTCCGGCTGTAGTTGGATGGAGCCCGACCCGGCCCAGGAACTGGCCCGGATCAAAGGCGGAGCCCCGGCCTATGTGGAGGCGTTACAAAAGCAGCTCGGTGAGGAAAACCAGGATGCCTTTTTGTACTACCAACTCGCCTGGGCCTACCATTTCCAAGGGCAGAACCAAGAGGCCCTGACGGCGGTAAAAACGGCGCTGAACCTCAAGCCCCTTTCCCCCAAGTACCGCCTTTTGGCCGGTCAAATCGAGCAGGACCTGGGGGACCATTTTGCGGCGGTGAGCCTTTTTTCCAGCGCCCTGAAGTTGGACAACCGGCTGCTGGAGGGGTACCTGGGGCTGGCCAAAAGCCTGGAGGCGACCGGAAAACCCCAGGATGCCTTGGTCCAACTGGAGTTGGCCCTCGCCATCGAGCCCTTGTATTTTGAGGCCCACCTGGCCTGGGTCCGGGTTTCCCTGCTGGACAAGGAACACCCCAAAGACCTGAGCCTTCTGGTCGAACGGATGGAAGAGGCCCTCAAGATCAAACCCAATTCCCAAGAAGGCACCTTGCTGCTCGCCCAGCTGTACCAGTCCAGCGGAGCCGGGTTCCGTTCCCGGTTGCTGCTGGAAGACTGGCTGGCTCGGTTTGGGGAGGACGAACGGATGTTGGGAGAACTGGCCCGGGACTACGCCCAAAGCGGCGAAGAGGAAGAGGCGCTGCTAATCCTGGCCCGACAAAAAAATCCGGACCCCGGCTCCATGGACCTCAAGCTTCGGCTCCGGCAAGGCAAGGTTTCACCTGAACAGTTGCTCACCGAGCTACAAGAGGAACTGAAAAAAAATCCCGGCTCCATTTCCCTGATGCTCTTTGAAGCGGAGATGCTCTACAACCTGGGGCAATACGACCAAGCGGAGCGGAGCCTGCAAAAGGTTTTGCGGTTTGAGCCCAAAAACGCCAAGGCCTACCTGGGGCTGGCCAAGGTCTATGTGGGTCAATCGGACTACCGGGGAGAGGAGCAGGCCCTCGACCGGGCCTTGGCGCTCGCTCCCGGCAGCCTGGAAGTCCGGCTGAGCTACCTGGAAAGTTTGGTCCGCAGGGGCCTGTTTGCCGAGGCCTCGGCCCAGGTCAACCAGCTCAAACTGGAGGGGGAGAACCGCCGGTTGTTGCTGCTCAAAGGCTATCTGGCCCAACAAAGGGGAGACTACGCCGAGGCGGAAGAATGGATCAAAAAGGCCCAAAAACAGGGCACCGATCTGGCCTCCCAACTGGCGCTGGCCAAGCTTGAAATCGCCCGCGGCCAGGAGGAAACCGGTATCGCCCGAGCCAAGGAGGCCTTTAAGCTCCAGCCTGAAGACATGGAAACAAGGCTGGTTTTGGCCCAAGGGTACCTAGCGGCCGGACAGGACGAGGCGCTGGAGGAACTGCTCAAACCCCTGGTCTCAAGCCACCGGGGCGAAGGCCGGGCCCACCTGATCCTGGCCCGCTCTCGGCTCAACCGGGGCCAGCTTGCTTCCGCCGCCGGGTTCCTTGAAGACGGACTCAAAACTTGGCCCCGCCAACCCGACATGGTCCAGCTTTACACCGCCGTGCTGGGCTTTTTGGGCCGGTACAAGGAAGCCATTCCGGTCTTGGAGGAAATGCAGCGATTTAACCACCGGTACAGCGAACTGTTTGGCTACCGGTTGTGGGAGTTCTACCAAAAGGCGGGCATGACCCGTCAATTCAACCAATACCGCCTGCCTTCGGACCGCTGATGGGCTATTTGCTGATGACCTTTGCCCTGGTGGGGCTCGACCAACTGCTCAAGGTTTGGGTCCGGGCCAGCCTGACCGCCAACGATCTGGTGGAGGTGATCCCCAACCTGATCCACCTGACCTACCAGGAAAACCGGGGGATCAGTTTTTCCCTGCTCTCCCAAATGCCCGAAAGCTTGCGGCAACCCAGCTTGGCGGGGATCTCGGCCTTGGTGATCATGGGGCTGTCCGGGTACTTGGCCAAACAATGGTCTCAACTCGACCCTTGGGAGAAGCTGGGCTACCACCTGATCCTGGCCGGGGCGCTGGGCAACCTGATCGACCGGACCTTCCGGGGCTCGGTGACCGACTACATGTACTTCCATTTTTACCAAACCTCCTTTTTTGTCAACAATCTGGCCGACGACCTGATCAGCATTGGTTTTGTAGTCGTCCTGCTGCACAGTTTCCGACAACGACATGGCCGATAAACCGCTCACCTCGACCCGCGCCCTGGTGGAGCGGCTGGATGCAAACCAGGAGCTCTGGCGCTTTGAAGCAGAGATCGACCCCAACCTGGAGCTGGCCGAGGTGCAACGTCTGGTCAGCGCCAAAAAAGGCCCGGCGATTTTGTTCACCAAGGTCAAGGGCACCAAGTTCCCGGTGGCCACCAATCTGTACGGGTCCACCCGCCGGATGGACTTGGCCTTTGGAGACCGGCCCAAACGGTTCATCGAAGAACTGGCCCAAACGGCGCTCAACCTGATGCCCCCCACCCCCAAGAAGCTTTGGGCCGCCCGAGGCTTGGCCTTGGAAGGGATCAAGGTGGGCCTGAAAAACAAATCCACCGGGCCGGTCTTGGCCGGAAAAATCGAACCGGTGGACCTGACCCAACTGCCCCAGCTCAAAAGTTGGCCCGAAGACGGCGGACCCTTTGTCACCTTGCCTTTGGTTTATACCCAAAGCCCCAAGACCGGCAAAGGCAACCTGGGCATGTACCGGATTCAGCTTTTTGACCAAACCACCACGGGGATGCACATCCAAATCCACCGGGGCGGCGGTTATCATCTCCATGAAGCGGAGGGGCTGAACCAACCTCTGCCTGCCCGTATCTTTGTTGGCGGCCCTCCGGCCCTGACCTTGGCGGCGGTGGCTCCTTTGCCCGAAGACATCCCCGAACTGGTTTTTGCCAGCCTGTTGATGGGCCAACGGCTGGAAGTGGGGACCTTGGATTCTCTCAAGATTCGTATGGCCTTGGAAGCGGACTTTATGATCTCAGGCCTTATCCCGCCGCACCAGCGCCGCCCTGAAGGTCCCTTTGGGGACCATTACGGCTACTACAGCCTCCAGCATGACTACCCCTTTTTGCAGGTCCAAAGCCTGCACCACCGCAAGGATGCCATCTGGCCCGCCACGGTGGTGGGCCGTCCTCCCCAGGAGGACCATTACATTGCCGAATACCTCCAAGAGCTTTTGGAGCCCCTTTTCCCCCTGGTGATGCACCAGATCAAAAAGGTGTGGGCCTTTGAGGAATCAGGGGTGCACAGCCTAGCCGGGGCGCTGGTCAAAAACCGCTACCCCAAGGAGGCCTTCACTGCCGCCCTGCGCATCCTCTCCGAAGGCCAGTTGTCCCTGACCAAGTTCCTGTTGGTCACCGACCAAGAAGTTAATGTCAAGGACTTCCGGGCCTTGATCACCAAGATTTTGGAACGGGCGGACCTCAGGACCGACCTGTTTGTGCTTTCCAACATCGCCCAAGACACCTTGGACTACACCGGCCCCAAGGTGAACGAAGGCAGCAAGGCGATCCTGATGGGCCTGGGGGAAAAGAAGCGAGAGCTAGCCCCCCATTGGGAAGGCCCCTTTGTGGAGCCCCGGTTGTTGGCGGCCCACCTCTTTTGCCCCGGCGTGCTTTGTGTGGGCGGAGTGCCTTACGACCAAGCCCAGGACCTGGGGGCCAAGTTGGCCCTGGAACCTTCGATCCAAGGGTTCTCTTGGGTGGTGCTCTTAGACGACCCAAAGGCCGCCGCCCAAAGCAACGAGGACTTTGTCTGGCACTGTTTCACCCGCTTCGAGCCCGCCGCCGACCTTTACGGAGCCCAGCGGGTCGAGCGTTTCCATGTAGGGATCGAAGGGCCACTGGTGATTGATGCCCGGATGAAGCCCTGGTACCCCAAAGCCCTGACCCCGGACCCGGAGGTAGCGGCCCGGGTGCAGGAAAAATGGGGCCAAGAGATCGACCGGGTTTGTAAGGGGTAAGGGGTTCCAAAGGCCAGCGGCCTTAGGCGGAAAGGCTTTAGAGAAGCCTGAAAATACGAGGAAATTTACCTCCAGGGATACGACTCTGCCGAAGCCTTACGCAAGGGATTGAAGGGGTACTTTGATTTTTACAACTTCGAGCGACCTCACCATTCGTTGGGCGGCAGAACCCCCGCAGAGGTTCACGTTGGTTCAGACCCAATCCAGGGTCTGGCCGCTTGAACCAAGCCGGATTCTATCTTGTTTTGGCCGGATTCGTGTCTGGACAATGGGGTCCTCTTCAGAGTATGCACACAAAGAAGCTCTTGCGAAATCGTACCATAGCTACAAAAAGCAAATTGAAGCTCTTGGTGAAACCTCAGAAGATTTGAAACTAAAACTGATTGAGCAAGCGATTGAGGTAATCGGTTACAATACTTCTGACACTTTAGATAAAAAACACGGTGTTCAGGCTCCATCGCATGCCATGTTGGATAGAATTCTGCAGGCCGTTAACCCAGGGGCTTCTAGGTGAATTTGCGTGCATTTTTTATTTTTATAGAGAGGACGGATAATGGGAAAAAGAATACAGGGAATTTCGCTATCTGGGCACCTAAAAGCAGCTTACCATGTTGACCGGAAAGCCTTTTCTTCAACGGGTTCATTTGATCCGAACCTCGTTAAAGACTCACCTTTTTTTATTGATCCAACCCTATTAGACGGTTGCAAGGAACCTGAATTTCTTAATTCAAGACAAGCGGTCCATACACATTTCGATAAAATTCTGAATCTTATCGCACTAAGTGAGAAAGTAGGAGACCGGGCATGGCGAGAGGCCAAGAAAATGCTAATTTTTCCTGAAGTCGCCAGTATGGGGCTAGGGTACTCAAAATCAAGTACTAGAGGGCGAGGGCTCGGGGAAAAAATAGCGGATACCCTGTTAGAAACAATTTCCTTACTAGTAGATTCTGGAATTCGAGACCCGAATGTTTTTGAGTTGTTGGGGCTTTTTGAGCCAGGGGTTGGGACGGATTTAATCAGCGATATGATCGGGAATATCTTGCTCCCGAATTTTGAAAAATATTCACACCGAGTGTTTAACACATTAAAAGTTCAGCTTGTCCCGCACAAAGGAAAGCTTATTTTTCCGCACCCTATGGATGAAAGAATCCCTCTTCTTTTAGTCCCAAGAGACATTCTCTCCGATTTGCCTATAGCCCATGATTTTTCAGATATCGAGCGTGTTGTTTTTGAAAATGAAGAATTACGCAGGAGGTTTAATGAAATTTTAGGGAAAAGATGGAAAGAGCTTTTTAATAATGCGCCAAAACGAGAAATCAAAAAAGTCCTCATAGAGCATCCCGGTATTTTGAAAGAACTTCTGGAGACTTATCATTCAAAATCGGGGACAAAATATGATTTCACGTCCGATCCAAAAGGACTGATAAATTGGCAAATTGCTGCAGAAGATATTATTAGTCGGTTTCCTCTACAGCTTTCATTCAAAATCCTGCCTCACCTCACCCGAAAGAACGTTTATAAGCTAGTTTGCGAATTGGCCGAACACTTTAAACAAATTATCGAGTCCAACGGTTTATGGCGGAACTTCTATGCAGATCGAGGTACTTTCGCTAATCCTCTACACGAGTCTTATGGCCAGAATTTGTTTTTTTCTACTGCCTACCTATACTGCCAGCAGAAGAATATCGACATTTCTCCAGAGACTGATGCGGGAACAGGCCCAATTGATTTCAAATTCTCTCGCGGTACTCGTGAAAAAGTACTTGTAGAGTTGAAGCTTTCCACTAATGCGAGACTTGCGCATGCGTACACCAAACAAGTTCCGATATATCAAAAATCAAATCGAACCACAGACTCCATTATTGTAGTGGTGATTGTATCTCAAAAAGAATCCTACCTTGAAAAATTAGAAGAAGAAATGAAGCGTTCACCAAATGGCCCCAAGGTGATTTTTATTGATGCACTTCAAAAGAAGAGTGCAAGCACGGCCTAGTGCCAAAAACATGCAACATCAGTATGTGGCTATGTTTTCATAGGGCAATGTATTCGTTTGGCTTTCACAAAGAAAACACAAAGCCACTCTAGAAACCGCAATGAATTTAACAAAAATGGCGCAGGCCTATCATGAAGCCTCCCCTTGTATTTTGAAGTGGACCCCATTGTCCAAACATAAATCCGGTCAAAATAAAATAGAATCAGGCTTGGTTTAAGCGGCCAGACCCTGGATTGAGGCTGAACCAAAGTGAACCTTTGTGGGGGTTCTGCCGCCCTACGTAAGAATAGTGCCGCCGGTCCTTTTGGACTGGGTTGGGCGGTTGCTTTTTTGGTTCCTCTTTAAACGGCTCTCCGCATGAGGGGTGTTACCCCTCAAACTCCCCACCAAAGGCCGTTGGCCCTTGGGACCCCACTGTCTTTTTTTTTAAAGCAACGCTACCAAGCCGTTGATCAGGTTCACCAGCCCCAAAGGCAAAATCACCAATCCCAAAGCCCGTTTGAGCATTGCCGGATTGATCTTGGCCGCCCAAAGCGCCCCCACCCGGTTAAACACAAAGGCCGTCGGCAACAGCGCAAAAAAACCGGGCAGGTAGAAGTTGTGCCAGATCCCCGGCAGGTCCGAATGGGTGATCGGCTGGAAGCTGTGAAACCCCAATCCCAAAAGGGTCGCAAAGATCATAAACACCGAAGCAGTCCCCACCGCTTTGGCAATCTTGTACCCTGCCAAAAAATGCATCAAAGGCATCACGACCAACCCACCGCCAACCCCAAAAAAGGCGGAAACGCCACCACCACAAAAGCCGATCAATCCATAAACCCAAAAACCGGCATTGTGCTCCGGCGGCTCGGCCTTCTTGGAGGTATGGATCAACTGGGCGGCCACAAACAGCTCAAAGAGCCCCAACAAAATCTTAAAAGGCTTGGTCGGCAAACCGGCCAACCCCAAGGAAGCCAAAAGCGCTCCCACCGCTCCCCCCACCACCAAAGGCAGCAAAGGACTCAGGTCCAGGTTGCCCTTCTGCCAGTGGGTCAAAGCACTGCTCAAGATCGAAAAGGAGATGACCAACAAGGAGGTGGAAACCGCCACCAAAGGCAGCTCCGACGGAGAGACCCGCCCTTCCAAGCTGTAAACCAAAACGGGGACATACAAAATCCCCCCACCTAACCCCATCAGCCCAGCCAAGGTTCCGGCCATAGCCCCTGCGGCAATAAAAACCGCAATCAACCACCATTCCATCAAGTTCCTGTAGGTTCCAAGACCGCCCGCCCCTGCCGCCGCTGTCTTGCGGGCCAAAGCCGTTCCGGTCTTGGTTTTTGCCGAAAGTTTAGGGAAGGTTAAGCAGGGATTGGGCCAATTGGAGAGGAGACTGGGGCCGGACCGGTCGCACTTCCACCGGTCCGCCAGCAGGGAAAGGGAACCCAAGGCGTTTCCCTGTCCCAAAACTTCAAACCTACACCTCTTAAGGAGGAGCAGCCAAGGTGAGGGTGAAGTTCCGTTCCTTGTTGTCCCGGGCGATGGTGAACCGGAGTTTTTCCCCAATCTTGTGTTTCTCCAGGACCCCCAACAGGTCGTCTTGGGTCAAGACCGGCTGGCCTTCGATCCCGACGATCACATCGCCCAACAACAGCACCCCTTTGGGGTCCCGTTTGAGCCCTTCCAAACCCGCCACCGCCGCCGGTCCGCCGGGGACCACTTCGGCGACCACAACCCCCCGAATTCCGTACCGCTGGCTCACTGCGTCCGACAGGGTGTTGATCCCGATCACTGGGCGCATCAGCCGCCCAAACTGGATCAATTGGGGAATGACATCCTTGACCGTGTTGACCGGGATGGCAAAGCCAATGCCCGAGCTGGCCCCCGAAGGGCTGATGATCTGGGTATTGACCCCGATCAACCGGCCTTGGGAATCCAACAGCGGACCGCCGGAGTTGCCGGGGTTGATCGCCGCATCGGTCTGGATCACTCCACGGATGGTCCGGTTGTTGACGCTTTTGATCTCCCTTTCCAAGGCGCTGACCACCCCAGTGGTCAAGGTAGCGTCCAGCCCAAAGGGGTTGCCGATCGCCAAGACCTTGCGGCCCACTTGCAATCGGCTCGAATCGCCCCGTTCAATGGGGATCAATTTTTCCGCCGGAGCCTCGATCCGCAGCAAGGCCAAGTCCTTGTCCGGGGCCACGCCGACCAGCTTGGCCGGGTAGTTGGACTGGTCGGCCAAGGTGATCCTGACGGTATCGGCGTTTTGGATCACATGAAAATTGGTGACGATCAGGCCCGTCTTGTCCCAAATGAAGCCCGTCCCCGCACCGGCGGGGATCTCTTGGATGTTGAGGGAAAAGATGTTCTGCTGGACCCGAGAGTTGGTCACAAAAACCACCGAAGGATGAACGGCGGTAAAAACCTCGATGTTGTTCACCTCATCGGGGCTCAGGTGGTCCTCCGCCGTGGCGGTGAAGGCCCAGCCCGGCGTAGCAATGCCCAAAGCCAGACCCAAGACCCACAAAAACCGCAGCGCTCGGCTCAAGAGGCAGCTCCCCCTGCACAGGCTCCGCCTGCACAAGCGCCCGACTTGGCTGCCTCACAAGCCGCAGGTTTGGCACTGCCGTAGCCATCGTTGTACCAACCGCCACCCTTGAGCTGGAAGGCAGTTTGGCTGGTCTTGCGGCTCAGGCTTTGGGTCCCGCACTTGGGGCAGGTGGCATCGTCGGCTTCACTGAACTTGCGGATCAATTCCATTGAGGTCCCGCACTTGGAACAGTCATATTCGTAAAGAGGCATAGCTTCTCTCTTTTAAAGGTTCGGCGAGGTTTTTTGCCCCGAGCCGGTAAAACTTTTTCCTTGTCTTGCCATTCTACTAAACTACCCCAAAGCTGGCAAGGGGTTGGTCCAATCTGGCAGCATGGCAACTTTTGTTGCCAAAGATTTCTTTTGGCTTGGGGGCGGGGATGGGGTAGGTTGGAGGTGAATTTTTTCTTTCAACCAGGAGGGATGATGAGTGAAAAGGCAAAAGAAACCAAGGGGAACTGCTTTGTGGTCACGCCCATCGGAGCGCCAAACAGCCAGATCCGGCGTAATACCGACGGCTTAATCAACTCGGTTTTGGAGCCGGTGCTCAAAGGTGCTCCCTTTAATTTTATCGTCAAAGCGGCCCACCAGGAATCGGAAGGGGGCTCCATCACCCGCTCGGTGATCCAGCACCTGTTGGAGGACGACTTGGTGGTCGCCGACCTAACGGGCCTCAACCCCAATGTCATGTACGAAGTGGCAGTGCGACATGCGATCCGAAAGCCCATTGTCCTGCTGACCCAAGACTTGAGGACCCTGCCCTTTGACATTGCCGACCAGAGGACCCTGGAGTATGTCAACGACTTTGCCGGGGTAAAGGAACTGCAAGAAAGTTTGCGGGAACTGTGCAGCCAAGCAATGAAAGAAAAAACTCCCGACAACCCCATCTCCCGTGTGGCCGACAGACCAGTCATTCAACCCGGGGAGCATCCGGTGGATTCTCAAAAGATGTTGGATTTGTTGATGCAGATCAAGGGGGATGTTGAGGAAATAAAACGAGCTGAAGTACCCGCCATGGATTTTTTCTGAACAACAGAACGACAGTGTAAGCGATTTGGGTCGAATGCTAGATAGTGTAGTCACGAGATTGTGGCCCAAAGAAAAATGCACCTGATATGAATTGCCGCCAAGAAGGAATTTGCGTTTTTCGTGTATCTGGTGGCAATTCCACTCCATTGTTTCAAATAAAGAAACGCATTCTCAATCAAGTGCCTTGCCTTATAAATCTCCCGATCAAAATCTCGGGCTACTTTTCGGTTTTTCTTCGGCGGGATCACAGCATTCATCCCCTGTTCAGC
>Ga0208375_1000794_pt1 | contig 40402 bp, 35 predicted proteins | sample RifOxyD1_FD_184038 | JGI IMG/M metagenome (GOLD analysis project Ga0208375, IMG submission 184038) | Soil microbial communities from Rifle, Colorado - Rifle Oxygen_injection D1 (SPAdes) | ecosystem: Environmental > Terrestrial > Deep subsurface > Rock core/Sediment | place: Rifle, Colorado... | reverse complement strand
CGACGACCAACCGGGGCTGCAAAGCCAGCTGGTCCACGGCCTGACCGTTTACCCGCCCAGCAAAATGGGCAAGTTGATTGAACAGCACGAGATTCGCTCGGTGATCCTGGCCATTCCTTCGGTCAACCGCAAAGACAAGATGCAGATCATGCATTTTCTGCAACAATTCAACCTGCCGATCAACACCGTACCGGGAATTGCCGACCTGGTCAGCGGCAAGGTGGAGATCAACCAGCTGCGCAAGGTGGACATTGTGGACCTTTTGGGCCGCAAAGAGGTGCTGCCGATGCCCGAGTTGTTGTGGCAGAACATCAAGGGCAAGACGGTGTTGGTCACCGGGGCGGGGGGTTCGATCGGCTCGGAGCTGTGCCGACAGATTGCGGTCCAGGGGCCGCGGCGGATGATCCTCTTTGAACGCAACGAGTTGGCCCTGTACAACATCGACCAGGAGTTCACCGAAAAGCACCTGGATACCGACCATGTTTCCTGCCTGGGTTCGGTGCTCGACGAAAAGAGGATGCGGGAGGTTTTGCTCAAGTACAAGGTCGAAACCCTGTACCACACCGCTGCCTACAAACATGTTCCCTTGGTGGAGGAGAACCCCAGCCAGGGGATCACCAACAATGTGGAAGGGACCTTAAAGACCGCTCTGGTGGCCCAGGAATGTGGGGTTGAAAGTTTTGTGCTGATCTCCACCGACAAGGCGGTCCGGCCCACCAACATCATGGGGGCGACCAAGCGGGTGGCGGAATTGACCCTGCAAGCCCTGGCCAAGGTGCCCAACCAACAGACCCGGTTTGTGATGGTCCGGTTCGGCAACGTCTTGGACTCGGCCGGGTCGGTGGTGCCCCGGTTCCGGGCCCAGATTGCCGCAGGCGGGCCGGTGACCTTAACCCACAAGGAGATCACCCGCTATTTTATGTCCATCCCCGAAGCGGTCCGGCTGGTGATCCAGGCCGGGGCCTTGGGCAAAGGCGGGGAAGTTTTTGTGCTGGACATGGGCGACCCAATCAAGATTTATGATCTGGCCAAACAGATGATTGAGCTTTCGGGCCTGGAACTGGACCGGGACATCGAGATCAAGGTAACTGGGCTCAGGCCAGGGGAGAAGCTGTACGAGGAACTGTTGATCGACCCGGAGCGCACCCAAAAGACGGCGCACCCCAAGATTTTTGCCGCCGAAGAGAAATATTTCGGCTACAGTGAACTCAGGCCCCAGGTGGACAGCCTGCTGGAAGCAGCCTCCCAAAACCACCTGCTCAAGATGTTGACCCTCTTGCAGCAGCTGGTCCCCGAATACAGCTCCCACCTCCTGGCCAAGGACTTGGTAGAAGACAAACCCGGTGCCAAGGTCCTCAAAATGAACCCTCGGGTTCTCTAGGCTCCTCGGCTTTCAGGTCACACCCCCAAAGGGGGTCCGGGTGTAGCCCGGACCGCTCAACTCAAATAAAGTTGAGGTGTTGGGGGGGTGGGCCTTGGGGTTGGGTGAGGTCTCGGTTGCCTTTGCGGTAGTCGTCGAGGACCTCGTTGACCTTGTGTTGCAGGCAGAGGGTGCCGCACATTTTTTGGGCGTTAAAGTGCGGTCCGGCCAAGTGGTTCATCACCTCCCAATACCGGTCGGAATGGAAGATGTCCTTGAACCGTTCTTCGGCGATGTTGCCGATGTGGAACTTCTTGTACTTCTCGTTGAACAACATCCCGCAAGGGGCCACCAGCCCCGAGCCCGAGAGTTGGATGATGAAGGGGGGGCCGTAACACCGTTGGTAGGTCCGTTTGCCTTCTTGTTTGATCTTGGACCATTTGACCACCACCTTGTACTCCTCGTCGCTCATGGCTTCGGCTTGCCGGAGCTTCTCGTACATCCGTTCGTAACCCGAGTAGTCCACCCCCAGGTCCCCTTCTTCGTTGTCCGAGCAATGTTTGATCACCAGATAGTCAGGCCGCAGCTCCTTGCCCAATTGGGCCAGGGGGAGGATCTGGTCTTCGTATTCGGGCATCAGCACCATCTGCAACCCGATGGTCACGTCCAGGCCCCGTTGTTTTTTGATCTCCGCCATGTCCTTGATGTTCTGGGCCACCCGGTCGAACCACTCGGGTTTGACCCCCATGATCTCGGCATACCGGTCCCGGTCTCCCGCAGAGATGTTGACCCGCAGGTAGGTCAGGTGGGGCAGCAGCTCTTCGAGCTTGCGGCGGGTGAAGATATAGCCGTTGGTCCCCACCGCCATGTTGATCCCCAGCTCATGGCCCCGCTTAACGGTGTCCATGAAGACCGGGCTGATGGTGGACTCTCCATCGGACACCAGGCTGATCGCCTTGACCCCGATCTCGGCGCAGTCTTCCAGGAAGTCGTAGATCACCTTTTGGGTGATCTGCTGCCGGTCGTTCTCCTGCAATGCGGCGTAACAGAAGCCGCAGGCAAAGTTGCAAGCCCGAGTCAAGGACATGTCGATGGTGATCGGGGCGACCCGCTCTCCTCGTTCCCAGGCCCGGACTCGGTCCAAATGCCATTCGAGCTTGGTTCCATCCAGGATCAGCTCACCGGCTCCGCTTTTTTGGTTCATGTGCCCTCTTTTTGCAGGATCAACCGTCGTTTTGAATTTTTGTCTTCCAGTTCCAACATGTACAGATGCAGGTGTTCTTCCAGGTTTTTGTCCAAGAACCGCTCCAGTTTGAGCAGCATCTCGGCCTTGGTGTGGACGTTCATCGACTCGGGGAAGTCCAGGGTCAAACGGCCGCTTTCCTCCAGCTTGATCAACTCGGGCAGCTCCTCCCCTAGGCCCTTTTCCCGCCAGAAACGGAGGATGAACTCCGAGACCTTCGCTTGCCGCTGTTCCAGGTTCAGTTGGGTCCAAGAGGCGGTGGGAGCGCTGACAAAGAAGTTTACCTTACCGGAGAAACCGGTTTGTTGTCGGTAAGCGGCCAGCAATTGGTGCATCAATTGTTTGGGCAGCAGAAAGGCCGGTTCCACCTGTTCGGGGATCACCATGCCCAGGCTGGGGCGGCGCTGCCGCTCGGAGCGGAGGCGGTCTTCGAGGCGCAGGACCCCGTGGTCGGAAGCCTCCAGCAGGCTCAAGCCCCGCAGGGTTTGGGCCGTGCCGTTGAGCAGGCCCCGCTGGAGCGGTCCTTGGGCCCCGGTCCAGCGGAGCTCTTGGATCACCTGCCGTTGGGGCTCCACCAAAGCGGTTAAGCTCACGCCCTCCGCCTCGGCCCGGACCAACTCCAGCCCGGCCTGGGGCTCCAAGGTGCCCTCGAAGCTGGGGCCTTTGTAGGCCTCCCTTACCGCTTGGACATAAGCAGGGTGCAGGTTGTGGAAGGCGGCCCCTTCGGTCAGACCGCTTAAGGTCAACAGCTTCCCTTCCCCTTGGGGCTCGAACTTCACTTCTCCAAGCCTCACCAGTTGTTCCTCCAAGGAGGACAGGTCGGTCTTGCCTAAGGTCTCGGCCCCCAGGGTCAGCTCCATCTGGTCGTGGCCGGTCTCTTGGACCGCTTCGGCGAGGTTGAGGATCGAGGAGACCGGGTCCTCGTCGGGGACCCAAAGGTCCAGGAACTCCCCTTGGGCATTAAAGCCCCGCAAGACTTGGTTGAGGCTCTCCCAGTAGGCGGAGACCATCGCTTCATAGTTGAGCTGGATGCTGGACATAGGCTAACCTGGTTTAGAGTCGTAAGTAACCCGCCTGGGGCGAGGTGATCCAGTCTTCAAAGAGTCCGTTGAAGTCTTGCAAGGTGAACGAGTCGTCTTGGTAGGGGTCGTACACCGGCATGCCGATCATCTCCATGATCTCCTTGTCCTGTTCCCCACAGGTGTGGCTGTGGCCCAGGTTGGCAAAGTAGTCGTTGACCCCGGTGGAGATGAACTTGACGTTTTGGTGCTGCAGGATCACATCGTTCCTGATCTGCTCGACCGACCGGAAGGCCAGGAAGTTGACGATCGAATAAACGATCGGCTTGAGCCCGACCATGGCCATGCCTGCGGCAATGCCCACCGTGCCCTGCTCCATCATGCCCATGTTAAAGCACCGGGTGGGGTACCGTTTGGCGAAGTCTTCGACCACCCCAAAGCCCATGTCGCAAACCAACAGCAATATCTTCTCGTCCTTTTCCGCCGCTTCGAGCAAAGGGTTGGCGATGTCTTTGCGGAACTTGTTGCCTTTATTCATAACGGACCCCTTGGGCGAGTTCTTCTTGGGTGGGCAGCCGGAAGTGGAACTTGGCCACATTTTCCATCGCCTTGACCCCATAACCTTTGATGCATTTGGCCAGCAGGGCCTGGGGCCTGCCGATGCCCGCATGGGTCCAGCGGCCCAAGACCTCAAGCAGCGCTTCCTGGTCGTGGCCGTTGCACCGCTCTACATGGCAGCCAAAGGCTTCCAGCTTTTTGTGCAGGTCTTCGGTCACGTCGCCATCGGTCAGGACCTCATGGAGAAAGTCCATCGCCTGGAGCCCGTTGTTGTCGATCACCACACAAAGGTTGTCCAGCTTAAACTTGCCGGCAAATTGGAGGGCCTCCCAGTTGCTGCCTTCTTGCATCTCTCCATCGCCAACCACACAATAGACCCGGGCCTTTGATCCCTGGGCCTTGAGGCCGTAGGCCATGCCTGCGGCCATGGGCAAACCGTGGCCCAAGGAACCGCAACCGGCCTCAAGCCCCACCTCTAGGTTCATCTCCGCACAACCGGCCAAGAAGCCCCCTTGGTAGAAGGCCTCCCAGTCCGACCGTTTGAGGTAACCCAGGTCCGAGAGGATGGCATAAAGGGCGTAACCTCCGTGGGCCTTGGAGAGGACCAACCGGTCCCGGCCCGGCCAAGCGGGGTCGCCGTTGTGGTTGAGCACCTTGTAGTACAAGGCGCTCAGGTAGTCCACGGTGGAAAGGGAAGGGGCGATGTGGCCCGCTCCGTTTTTCATACCAACCGTCACCACATCCTTGCGGATGAAGTCCGCCTTGGCTTTGATCTCCTTTAGGCTGAGCGCCTTTCTTGGTTCGGTCTTGGGCATCTTGGGGGTCGATTTTTGGGTTGAAGGTTCAGTCTAGGGGTTGGCCGCCGGTCGGTCAAGCTTCGGCCCGGTTGATCGCTTGGTAGAGATTGTGGAAGAAGACCCGGTTGTCCAGCTCAAAGTATTCAAAGTTCCCGCCCATCCGGGAGAAGGACTTGCAGAACCGCAGGTAGTAAGCCGGGTGGGTTTTGGGTGGTTCCCCGTCTCGGGCCCAATCCCAGGTGCCCGGTTGCATGTCCACCACCGCCAGCTTGTAGTCCCCCAGCGGCAGACCGTCTTGCAAAGCCAGATTGCGGGCCATGGAGAGGGCCTTTTCTAAGATCATCGGGCTCATCACCGCCGAGCCCACCGAAAGATACACCCCTCCTTCCATCTGCCCCACCGAGTCCGCAAAGGTCAAAAAGTCCGCCAGGGCCGTCTCGCCCAGTGCTCCGCCGTGGTTGGCCGGGTGGTTGTAGATGATGTCGTAGCCGATGCCCGGACAGATGGAGAGGGGAATCCCCAGCCGGTAGGCTTGGTAGAGCAGACTCGCTTCCCGGCCCGGATGGGGCAAGGGGATCACCTGGGCCCCCAGGCCCAATGCCTCCAAGACCTCCACCAACGAAGCCAGTCCACAAAGCCCGGTCTCCCCTTGGGCCGCCCTTCTGCCCAGCTCGGCCCGCAGGGCTTTGGGGTCGGGCAGTTCCAATTGTTCTTCGGCCATCATCTTGCCCAGGCTCTGCCCGTAACCCAGCCCTTGGGAGGCCCCCAGGGCCAAGGCCAAGTTCTGGTAAAGCCCGGTTTCCTGCCAGATCCCAAACTGCCCCTGTTCCAGGTACAGCTGCACGTCTTCGGTGGTCCGGCCATGGTAGGCCAGTTCCCAGTCATGGATTCCCCCGGCCCCGTTGGTGGTCAACTGGGTCAGGTAACCTCGTTCCATCAGGTTGATGATCATCGGGCTCAGGCCGTTGCGAAAGAGATGGGCCCCATAGGTGAGCAGCACCGGAGCGCCCTCCCGTTTGGCCGCCACCACCTGGGCCGCCAGGGCCTCGACCCGAGCCAAGGCCTGGGGAGCCAGGGCCGGAGCCTTGGCGTTCAGGCCCACCAGCACCGAAGCATCGGCCTTGGAGACCCGCATCGACAGGGGTTTGAGCTTGAGCCTTTGCCGGTCGAGCCTGGGGTAGGGCAGGGTCATGGGGCTAGATAAAGTTTACATGTTCCGCCGGGTGCTTGAGCTCCCAGAGGTACTTGTTGATCTTGTCCATCCGGCAGTTGACCCGGCAGTGGCTGACATCCAGGTCGTTCTCCACCCAAGAGAGGGCCGCCTTGCGCCGTTCCCCTTCCCAGATGGACTGGAAGCTCTCTTCGTTGATGTTGCCGTACAGGAACTTGTCCTTGAGGTCCTGGCTTTCCATGTACATTGAACAGCCCCAGATGTTTCCCCCTGCGTCCAGGTAAGACCAGAAGGGCAGGGCCAGACATTTTTCGTAGTCATGTTTTTTGGCATCCCAGGTGTCCATGGTGTCCCTGCGGAAGATCACCGAGAAGCCACCACCATTTTGGGCGGCCAACTCTTCGGCCAACTCGTCCATTCCTTCGTACTTGACCCCTTCGTAAAGGTGGGTTTTGGAAAGGGGGTGTTGGCTGTAGGGCTTGATCACCAGATAGTCCATGCCGATTTCCTTGGCCAGCTTGGCCAGGGCCACCGCCTCGTGTTGGTTCTCGGGCAGGAGCAACAGCTGCATCCCCAAGGTGCAGTGGTAGCCCTTGGACTTCTTGAGTTCGGCGGCAAAGGAGAGGTTTTTGATGGTCAGGTCAAAGTCGATCGGTTTGGACCGGTGGATCTTGGCGTAGGTCTCGGCGGTCGCCCCGTTGATTGAGGTCTTGATCCAGCTGGTCACCGGTAGGATCCGCTTGGCCGCTTCTGCGTCCAGCTTCACCGAGTTGGTGGTGAAGGAAGCATCGATCCCCGAGGCCTTGGTGTGTTCGGTCAGCTCCACCATGTCCGGGTGCAAAAAGGGCTCGCCCTCTCCGGCGAACATGATACTCTTGAGGCCCAACCGGCCCATCTCGGTCAGCCGTTCCTTCAAGATCGCCGTGTCCAGGTTCCGTTTCTGGTAGCCCATAAAGTCCAGGGCGCAGTAGGTACAGCGGTGGTTGCAGCCGCCGGTAGGGGAGACCTCCATGTAGATCGGATAGACGTTTTTGCCCTGTTGCCACTGGTGGACCCGGTCAATGTGGTACACCAGCTTGTGGCTGTCGATTCGATACTTGTCGGACATGCGTCTCTCCTTGCAGGATTTAAGAAAGGGTTTTGGGGATCTGTTTGAGCAGCGACCCCACATAATTCTCCAGCTCCGCAGCCCGGATCGGCTGGTTGCCCACCCGGCTGACCGCAATCGCCGCCGTGCAGGCCCCCAAGGCCGCAGCTTCCATCAATTCCGCCCCCGAGCAGAGGCTGACCGCCAAGGTGGCCAGCAGGGTATCCCCCGCTCCCGCCACGTCCACCGGGGTCTGGCAGAGCGCCGGGAAGGCCTGGGCTTGGTGTCTCCCCTTGGGGTCGTTGACATAGGCGATAAACCCGGCCGCCCCCAAGGTCAGTACCAAGTGGTGGGCCTGGGTTTCGCTCAACAGTTTGCGGGCCAACTTCTCCAACCCCGATTCCTGGTCGGCCAGGGCAATCCTGGCTTCCCGTTCGGTCGGGGTGATCAGGTGGTAATGTTTGAACTTTCCCACATTGCCCACCTGACTGCTGCATTGCAAATCACCAAAGAGCCGAATCCCGTGTTTGGCCGCAATCTCATGGAGCCCCCGCAGCACCCCGTCGGTGACCACGCCATACACAAAGTCCGCCACCACGATCCCGTCCAGATGGGGGGCCATTTCTTCCACCTTGGCCAGCAGGGTCCTTTCCAATTCCTTGGAGATGCTGTGTTCCTGCAACCGGGAGACCCGCAGCAACTTCTGGTTGTCCACCATGTAACGGATCTTGAAGGTGGTGGGTCGGGTCGGGTCTTCGAGCAGGGTCGAGGGGACCTGGAACTGGTCCAAGAACCGCTGGATGGTCCGGCCCTTTTCGTCGTTGCCGATCACCGAAAGGTAATGGCACTGGGCCCCCAAGGTCTGGATGTGGCAGGCGACGATCCCCGCTCCCCCCACAAACTCCTTGGCATCCAGTTCCCGGATCACCAGCACCGGGGCCTCTTGGCTCATCCCCAAAGCATCGCAGGCGACATACTGGTCCACAATGGTGTCGCCGATCACCAACAGCCGCTGTTTGCCGAACTGGCCGATCCGAGACCGGAGCCCCGCCAGATCGATCCCCGAACGTTGGCAGACCGACTGGAACTCCAGGAGTTTTTCCAGGTGGATCTGTTCGGGACTGCTAAACAGCGCTTCGGTGCTGGCGTAAGAAACATCCCCGGAGGAATAAACCGTCTTGCCCCCGTAGCTTTTGACCACCGCCAAGTAAGGCTCGACCTCGGCCCGCCGCTCCTCTTCAAACTCGTTGCCCAGCACAAAGACCTGGGGCTTTAAGGCCCCCAAGATGTCTTCTAGCCTCAGCCCTTCCATCACCACCACCTGGTCCACCGCCGAGAGGGCCGCAACCCCCAGGGCCCGGTCTTCGGCAGAGAAAAACCGGCTTTTTTCCGGTTCCTCCAACTGGCTTTGGCCCATCACCGCCAGCACCAGGACCTCACAAAGTTCCCGGGCGTGGTGCAAAAACCGCAAGTGCCCCGGATGGATCACATTAAAATGCCCAAAGGCGAAGCCCACCTTCTTGGGGCCTGCACTCAACTTTTGGAGCCGCTCCAGCGCCTCTGGAGACGGCAGGATCTTTTGTTTGCTGGTTAACATCATTACCGGTTCAGTAGGGCGATCACAAACTTGTCGAACAACATCTTTTCAAAGGACCAGGGCCCCGCCGGGGCATTGAGGCTCAAGCTGGCGGTGGCCCCGCCCAGGAGCAGGACCCAGTCTTCGGATAGCCCCAGCTTGTCCAGGCAGGCGGTCAGGGAGAAGACCGCACTGGGCCAGTCCACTCCGGGCCGACTGGACCCAGAGGGCACCAGGGGGGGCAGAGGGATCTGGCCCAGCTGGCTTTGCCGCAACAGTCCTCCCCCTTCGGTGGTGAGCAGCAGGTCCGGCTGGTCTCGCCAGATCGGTTCGGTCAGAGCCCAGGCCGCAGCCCCGTCGGCAAAAAGTCGGTTGGAGCTGACCAGCAGGTCCAGCTTCCGGTAGTCCGCCAAGGCTTGGTGCACCGCTCCGGGGCGCTCAACCCCCAAAAACAGGCTCAGGTGGTTGGCCCGGCGGGCCAGTTTCTCTTTGATCTTGGGGGTCACAAACCCCAGGCCCAGGTCAAAGACCAGGACCAGGTCGTACCCGGCAAGCTTTTTTTCCAACCGGCCCAGGATCTTTTTTTCCTCCTCCGCCGAGAGCGGGGCGGGTTTTTGGAAGTTCACCTCAAACCGGCAAAAACCGCTTTTGTCCACAAACCGCTCCCCGCTGGGATAGACCCAACGGTCGTCCACGATCAGGTCGGCAAACACCTGGGGCGGCATCCAAGGGGCGACCGGGGCTTGGTTGGCCCCGGCGATGGACAAAAAGTCCAGGTGGTCACAAAAGGCCTTGAGCACGTTGAGCCCCAACAGTGCCCCTTGGGGGGCCGGGTAACTTTCCTCCACCAACGCCGGTTGGCCGGGGGCCACTAGGTGGACCTGCTCCAGCCCAAATTCCCCCAAGACCAGCACCTTCAGCTTCTCCAGCCCCTGGAGAGACTCCAGGATGGTTTCCGCCTTGGTGGACTCGGAGAGTTTGGACAAAAAGGGACGGGCTTCCTTGGAGAAGACCTCAAAGTGGTTGTTGAGCAGTTTGGAGGAACTGAAGATGATCTCGTGGGTGAACTCCATCTTGCCACCCAGGGACTCCACCTTCTTTTTCTCCGCTTCCAGCCTGCCGGTGACATCCACCTTGTTCAGGTATTCCGAACCTTTGACGTAGATGTCCGGTTTGATCTGTTCCAGGGTCTCCAAGGCGGTGGGCCATTCGTTGATGGCCACGTAGTCCACAAATTCCAGGTTGGCGATCGCCTCGGCCCGTTGGTCCTGGTTGAAGACCGGGCGGCCGGGGCCTTTGGCGATGAACCGGTCGGGGGTCAAGGTGACCACCAACAGGTCCCCAAACTTCTTGGCTGCCTTGAAGTAACGGGTGTGCCCAAAGTGCAGCAGGTCAAACTCCCCGTGGCACAGCACCACCTTCCTGCTGCCCCGCTTGGCCAGCAGGGCTCCGATCTCGGCGACCGTTTTGATCTTCCTTTGGACCGACATGAGGGTCAGGCCAGGGGGTGGGCACAAAGCCAGCGCATCACCATGTGACCTACGATCTGCTGGAGATCCTCGGCGATTTGCATGTTGTGGATCTCGTAGTGCAGGGCGTGGTCGGCCAGGGCTTTGGCCTTGCCGCCGGTAAAGCCCAAGAGGGCGTAGCTCTCGATCCCCAGCTCCTTGGCCTTCTCCAGCGCCTTGAGGATGTTGGGGCTGTTGCCCGAGCCGGAGAAGACGATCAGCACGTCCCCAGGGCGACCCAGCACCGCCAGTTGGGCACTAAAAATCTTGTCGTACCCTTCGTCGTTGGCCAGACAGGTGTTGACCGCTTGGTTCGAGGGCAGGGCGTTGACCCGCAGCCCCAGGCCCCGAGGCTTGTCGATCCCGTAGATCAGGTCGTTGGCCAAGTGAATGGCGTTGGCCGCACTGCCGCCGTTGCCGCAAATGAAGACCTGGGCCCCTTCGGACCAAGCCTTGCGCAACCGTTCGCTCAGGTGGGCCACCAGAGACAGGTCGGTCTGTTCCATCACCTGGGACAATAGGGTCTGGTAGTCCCGGAAAAAAGTTGTGTCCATGAAGGCAGAAGTCTGAAGGTTTACGCCAGAGGGGGCCAAGAGCCGCTTTCTTAGGGGAGTAGGCTACCGCTCCCAGGCTGGTTTGTATAGACAAAAGCGAGCTTTGGTCAACCAAAGACCTGGTCGAATTCGCTCCTCGCCTTGTGGAAATCGTCGATCTGGCCAATGTCCATCCAGTATTCCCGGATCGGAAAGGCCAAGACCTTGGACTGGGCGGCGATCAGGGCCTCAAAGAGCTGGGGCATGTCGTAAAACTGACCGGACGGGATCAGCTCCAAACAGCCGGGGGCAAGGGCGTAGATCCCGGCGCTGACAAAAAACCGGTGCACCGGCTTCTCGTCGATCCGGGTGATCTTCTGGTCCTCCAGGTTCACCACTCCGTAGGGCACCTGGAAGTCGTACTCCCGTACGCACATCACCGCCTGGGCGCTTTGGCGGTTGAGAAAGTCCAGCAGGTGGCTGAAGTTCGCCTTGGTCAGCAGGTCTCCGTTCATCACCAAAAAGGGCTCAGCGGGCCGCTCGGGCAGCAGCGACAAGGCCCCGGCGGTGCCCAGCCGCTCCGGTTCCTGGATGTAGCGGATCTCCACCCCCAGCTTGGAGCCGTCCCCAAAGTGTTCGATGATCTTGTGGGCCTGGAAGTTCACACACAGGTAAAACCGGGTGAACCCGTACTCTACAAACTGTTCTAGGATCGTCTCCAAGATCGGCTTGTTGCCCACCTTGAGCATCGGTTTGGGGGTGTCTTGGGTCAAGGGCCTCAGCCTCGTGCCCAGGCCGCCAGCCATCAGCACCACCCAGTTTGGCCGTTTCTCGGGGCTCAAGATCTCCCCAAACACCTCCAGCCCCACCAGGGTCCCCGCCCCGTCCACCAAGGGGATGTGTCGCAGGCTCTTGGCGTTCATCAGCCCCAACAGCTCGCTACGGGTGCTTTCAAAAGAGGCGGTGGTTGGCTCCTTGAACATCACCTGCTCCACCGGGGTCTCCAACCCCGCCCCACGCAAGATCGCCCGCCGCACATCTCCATCGGTGATACAGCCCAAGAGCCTCTGCCCCTCGTCCACCACCAACGCAATCTGCGCCCCCCCAGACTCGATCACCCCAATCGCCTCCGCCAACCTCGCCCCCGGCCCCACCAACGTCTTCTTGTACTCTTTCATCTCCTTCTCTCCCGTACAGGCCCAACTCCAACAAAAACTAGCTCCTGGGACGGATATAGGTCAAGCTGGTGTCCAGGGCAGAACCATTGCAAAGTATTTTCTGGAAATAGTCGCAACTCCCCGCACCGAGGGAGGGTACTGCGGTTTTAACCCTTGTCAGGGGCATTAGATTTTGGTACTGCACACAGAATGGCAAAGTTCAATTTACGAAAATATCCGCCCCAAGGGAAAAGGATAGTCCCCCAACTCGAGACCGTAGAACCTTCCTCCTCAAAGCGAGCCGTCCTTGCTGCATTCGACTCCAAAGCGAACCGTTTAGGCTTATGACCACAACCACTGCAGCAGGCTACCCGTTGCTCATCGTTTTCTTGTTGCTTCATATTACCTTGCCCGCATTGGTGTTTGGCCATTGGGCGCAACGAAGGAAATGGCTGGCTGAGTTGGACTTAGCTTTGCTGTGCCTTATCGGGTACATCTGGCACCTCTTTAGCTCCCTCGGGTTTCGGCTCTTGGCAACCCCTTGGCAGTTGCCTTTTTGGCTGTTTTCTCTCTTGCATCTGGCTCTGCTCCCATACCTCTACCGCCGTTGGCGTCTAGCGGATATGCGCCTGGAAGATTGGATCACTTGGCACCTTTTTTTCCGTTGGAAAAAGCAGGATTGGAGGGCAATGCTGGTCTTACTCACAGCCATGCTTGTACCGATGTCCTTGTTCTTTCGGTACGCCATTCAGCCCTTTGAGACCTATTACCACGACGAAATCTTCCACCAAACCATCGCCAGCTTCGTCCCCCTGGGGCTTCCCCTGAAGGAATTCCTCGTCTATGGAGAAGGAACCTTCCATTATTACTACCTCTGCGAGGTGTTTGCCGCAAACCTTTCTCAGTTTACCGGGCTGACAACGGCTGCAGTGTATTTCCGTTTTTTGTTGCTGCACAACTGGCTGCTGATGGTCATCGGCATTTTTGGGTTGCTGCGTTATCCAGCTCGAAAGAGTCCTTGGTTGGTGGTGTTGGCGATTGCCTTTTTTTTCACCATCCATGGTGTCGCCGGGCCGCAGAAAATGTCACATTTTGGGTTTCGGCAAAACACTTTTGCTCTGGCCCTGGCGTTTCTTGCATTTGCTTCTCTCCAGCAGTTTGGGAGAGACCGTAAAACACTACGGATTCTACTCCCTGCACTAAGTTGCGGCTTGTTGACTGCGACAAAAGCTATTTCGTTGTTCCCGCTAGGAATTGTTTTAACGTTTACCGGCCTCAGCGGGTTGTATTTCCGGAGGATCGGGTTCTTCAAATTGGTACTGTTGGGGCTGGTTTCTCTCTTGGGTGTCGGAGTGGTCTATGCCTTGCTCATTCACAATCCCAGCGATGCAACCCAACCCGTACTGCTGGTAAACCCTGATTCTTACTGGACAAAGGCCTACGATGACCGGATCCGGTTGTACCTCAATTGGCCAATGGACTGGGTACAGAACTTGGTTTCGCCGGAACAATGGCCCTGGGTACGGGCCTTTTGGATGCCGGTGCTTTACGATTTGGAATTTGTGCTGTTGGTCTTGGTTGGGGCAGCCGTTTTGGTTTTGAGACCTCGGGCGGTGCGCAGTGAAGGACTGCTCACCGCTGCCGCCCTCATGTTGGCCGGTTACCTTCTTAAATCTGCCTTTGGGATGCTGGACTTTGAAACCAACACGGGTTCTATCGTTTATTTCATGCTGTTTGGCTCTTGGTGCTTTAATCTTGGGGCCGTTATATTCTTTGTTGCGAGTATGTCGGTCCGGTGGAACAAGGCCGCAATAGTGATTTTGGGTGTTCTTTGGCTCAGTTCCATGGGATACTACGGAGCTCACTTCCATCAGTATTATTTTAGCCCCAAAACCCCCTACGCCGCCTCACAATCGGAATTGGAAGGAATTGCCCTGGTCAAGGAGCAGACCAAGCCTACGGCCTTTGTTTTGCACAACTATTACCGGTTACGAGGGTTTTTTACCCTATCCGCTTTGGCCGAGAGGAGAGCCTTTGTCACCTACATTTACGGAGGCGCAATCTTCCAAAGCCCAACCCTTTACCAACAACGTTTTACCGAGGCTGATGCCTTTTTCGGCGGTCAATTGTCCCCGGAACAAACCTTGAGTTTTTTGGACCGTTTCCAAATCGAAGCCGTTTATTGGAAACAGGAATTTAATCCTTTCATTGACCTCAGCTTTACTGGCTTTAAAAAACAATTTGCCGCCGGGGGCGTAGAGGTCTGGATCAAGCCGACTCCCCCTTCCCTCACCAGCAATTAAAAAACCCTATGATCACCTCTTTAAAAAATCGCCGAATCCCAAAGTTAATCAGCGTCATCGCCCCGGTGTACAACGAAGAGGAGGCCTTGCCCCATTTTTTTGAGCGGGTTTATAACACGCTGAAAGACTTCCCTAAATGGGAAATGATCTTTGTTGATGATGGCAGCAAGGACAAAAGCGTTGCGGTAATCCGAGAACTTCAAAAGACTCATAAAAACATAAAATTGATCTCGTTCTCCCGCAACTATGGACACCAAACCGCTTTGATTGCAGGGTATGAACATGCCTTCGGTGAGGTGGTGATCACCTTGGACAGCGATGGACAGCACCCGCCGGAGTTTATTCTGGAATTGTTGGACTCTTGGTCCCAAGGGTACTTTATCGTCTTTGGTCGCCGAGGGAACCTGGATTCGGTGGGCTTTTTCAAACGGGTGACCTCCGCCATGTTTTACAAACTGATCAATCGGATCTCCAGTGTTGAATTGCAGGAAAACGTTCCCGACTTCCGCCTGATGGACCAACAGGTGGTAAAATACCTGCGCCAGTTCCAGGAATCTCGGCCCTTTTTGCGAGGGATCATCAGCGACATAGGTTTTACCCGTAAGGTGATCGACTACCAACAAGAAGACCGTCGGTATGGAGAGTCGAAATATACTCTCAAAGCAATGCTGCAATTGGCTTTAAGTGGAATTATGTCCTTTTCTCCGGTCCCTTTGCGGTTGGCAACCTATTTTGGCATTTTGATATCCTTCGGGGCCATCGGATTGGCTCTCGCCATCCTGATGTTTCGTAGCTTCTTTGGATACAGCGTGGACGGGGTTCCTTCGATCTTGGTGGGCACCTTTTTCATGGGCGGGGTGCAGTTGATTTGTCTGGGTATCCTAGGCGAGTACGTCACAAAGCTGTTTTTTGAGGTTAAAAAACGCCCTCGGTATTGTATCCAAGAGTTTTTTGATCCTGCACAAGTTGACCTAGAACTTGCCGACAAGGAACAATGAAGTTATTGGTGATCAATGCCGATGATTTCGGACAAAGCAGAGGGACCAACCAAGCGATTCTGGAAGCGCACCTTCAAGGAGTGTTGAGCAGCACCTCTTGCATGGCCAACATGCCGGCCATTGAAGAGGCGGCCAAACTGTGGAAACAAAACCCCACCCTAGGGGTCGGCGCACATGTGTCCCTCAATGTCGGTCGGCCTGTACTGCCTCCTTCCACGGTGCCGCTGCTGGTAAACTCACAGGGGCTGTTCCACGGTTCCTACCTCCAGCACCTGCGGTTGTCCTCCGACCCTACCTATTTGGAACAGGCGGCCCGGGAAATTGAAGCCCAAATCCTCAAATTAAAGGCTTTGGGTTTTTTTTTGGACCACCTCAACGGGCAAAGTCACATCCAGATGATCCCTGGCCTGTACCAATTGTTTTACAAAGCCGCTTTGCGCCATGGGCTTTGGCTGCGCAATTCCCAAGAACGGCTTTGGGGCCACCCTAGGCCGGCACCCAAAAATTTCCTAAAAAACCTGCTGATCAATCACCTTGGCTCCTACTGCCAAAAAACCCAAGAAAGCGAATTCTTGGGAATTCGCCAATCCGGGGTGATGGACAAAAAGGCGTTGTTGTTTTACTTGGCAAACCTGAAGGGAGACAAAGTCGAGTTGCTTTCCCACCCGGCCCAAGGGGAGCCGGATGCTGGCTATCCTCTACAACCCTTTGTTTCCGCTTGGATCACTCACCCTGGGCGGTTGATCGAAAAGGAGGCGTTGCTCGCTTCCGAGGTCAAGTCCGGGCTGAAGGCCTCAGGGCGAAAGCTTTGCACCTTCGCCGAAATGGCAATCCTTTGATGAGAACCTTCCCGTTTAAAAAAGCCCTTTGGTTCCTCCTGAAACTGGCCTTTTTGGTGGGAATCTTTTGGTATCTGCTGCACAGCGAAATGTTGCACCTGGAACTTTTGTTGCGCTTGGCCCAAAAACCCGCAGCGGTCCTAGGCCAGTTGGTTTTGCTCTTTGGATTGCTCTATTTTCCCGTTTTTTTACGGCTGAAGGTCTTGCTTGAAGCGGCAGATTACCGAATGAGCTTTGGCTCCGCAGTTTGGATCGGTTGGATCAGTTTGTTTTTCTCCACTTTTTTGCCTGGCACCGTGACGGCAGATGCAATCAAAATCTATTTGGTGCTACGAGAGAACCCTGGACGCTCTATCGCCCCAATGCTTGCGGTGATGACGGTGGATCACGTCTTTGCCTTGGTAATCGCAATTCTCATCTCTGCGGTTGCCGTTGCCTCCAACCTGGATTTTTTTGGCCAAGATCCGACCTTGACCCTCTTGGCACAGGCTGTAGTACTGTTGTTTGTGGGTTTGGCGGTGGTTTGGATCCTTTTGTCGATCCCCTTCAAGAAGCAAGATCCGGTCTTGTGGATCTTGGGCAAGTTACCCGCAACAGGGGGACTCTCTTCGGTGTATCTGACTTTCCGGCAATTGGCGAAAAATCGACGTGCCATGGCCAAATCTTTACTGCTGTCTTCGGTCAGCTCGCTAGGGCTTCTCTGCTCCTACGGGTTGCTCATTGAATTCATCGGACTCAGTCAACCGCATACAGGCACACTGCTTTGGGTCATCTCTCTGGCCGATCTTTCTACGGCAGTACCGATCGGTCCCAGCGGATTGGGAGTGGGGCACGTTACCTTTGAGTATTTTTTTCAACTTGCCGGCCTGCAAGGGGGGGCTGATACGTTCAACCTACACACGATCCTGAGGTTGATCGTTTGCTTCTTTGGGGCCGTCCCCTATCTTCTTTATCGGCGCTCTGCCGGGTTGGCCGGGGAATTGCCCGCATTGAGCCCAACTCAAACCGACTCGCAACTACCTTAAGGTTTGCGAATCTCAAAAAACATTGGGGTCAAGTACTCACCGGGGAATTTGCGCAACAAACCCAAAAGACCGCTGGCCGACAAAATTCTCTGGACCGACTTCAAGAATGGATGCCGGGCTGCATAGGCTTGGTCTTGTTGAAGCCGGTCAAAGGCCTCGGTCATCTGCCCAGGGAAAAAGTGGGTGTCAAACCGCCTTTTGATTGCCAACGAGGTGATGTGATTGATGGAATCCCACAGACCTGGGTTCTCGGCGATTCTGCCCCGAAAAATCCGCCCAACCAGATGATTTTGGCCGGGGATCAGCGGGATGCTAAAATGAGGATCAAATGGAATCAGATAATTAGGGCAACCGTGCAACATTCTCCCGCCCGGAGCCAGTCGCTTCCACATCTGTTCCAATGACCCCAAAGGATCGGGCAAATGTTCAATCACATTGATGCTAAAGATCAGGTCAAACAAGCCGTCCGATTCTTCCAAAGCCTCGGCCCCTTTGTTGAGCAGGCTTACTTGCGGGTATCGGCGCATTACCTCTTGGCTGAACAACCGCAAAAACTCGAATCCGATCCCAATCGGTTCCAACGCCACCACGTTAAACCCCAACTCTTTCAAATAGGCGCTCAAGATCAATGACCCGGCTCCAACCTCCAAGAGCCGTTTTCCTTCTTGCGGGTCCGGTAAAAAGGGGGCAATCGTCTGGTATCCGTATAGGCTTTGTTCGGTAAAATTGTTCAATTCTTTTTCGATCGTTTGCTCGGAAAACCCTCCCTGCTCCCGAAACAACCTTTTCAGGTCCTCGGAAAAAAATTGATTGGTGAATGTTTTAAAATGATCTAGGTCAACCACAAATTACCTTGGAAAAGCCTACAGTTCGGATACGGAAGCCGTTCCAAGCTGTCCTCCAGAGCAGATTATTGTCAAGATTCTTCTGCCGAAAGGTCGCCTGGAACTTTCACCCTCCCCGGTTGAAACTCCACCAACGGCCAGCCGACAACCAAACAAAGGTCTGACCAAATTTCCGACCCGGCCTAGGAGTCTCAACCCTCTGCCTTAGTGTATTGACAGCAAAAATAACTTAGTTCACAACAGCAACATGAGAACCATGGAAACCTGCCTTTCTGACGTAAAACTGATCGAGCCCGAGGTCCATTTAGACCAGCGGGGCTTTTTTTTTGAGTCCTACAACCAACGGGCCGCTGGATCGGCAGGGATCAAGACGGAGTTTGTCCAAGACAATTTCAGCCATTCGGTCCAAGGGGTCTTGCGGGGCCTGCACTTCCAGGTCAAGCAACCCCAGGCCAAGCTGGTGCAGGTGTTGTACGGAAAGGTCTGGGACGTGGTGGTGGACCTGCGCCGTCAGTCGCCGACCTATGGGCAGTGGGAAGGCTTTGAACTGGACGACCAAAACCACCGGCAACTGTTCATCCCTCCCGGCTTTGCCCACGGCTTTTCGGTCTTGAGCCCCACTGCCGGATTCCTCTACAAGGTGGACCGGTTTTGGGCTCCTGGGGACGAAGCGGGCTTGGCCTACAACGACCCACAGTTGCAGATCGACTGGAAAGTGGCCCGGCCAATCCTCAACGAAAAAGACCAAAAGCTGCCTCTCTTGCGGGACCTGACCCAATTCCCCCTACTCCAACCAGCCTAAGGAAAACCATGGAAGCCTTTGTCCGCAAGCAACTGGAAGAGAACATTCGGATCAAGGAGGCCCTCTTGGCCCCAGAGCCACTGGGTCAGATCCTCAAAATGACCGAACTTTGGGTCACTTGTCTCAAACAGGGGGGCAAGATCCTCTTGGCCGGCAACGGCGGGTCTGCCGCAGATGCCCAGCACATCGCCGGGGAATTGGTCAGCCGGTTTTTTTTCAACCGCCCCGCCCTGGCGGCTATTGCCCTGACCACCGACACCTCCATCTTGACCGCCATCGGCAACGACTTTGGCTTTGAGCAGGTTTTTGCCCGGCAAGTGGAGGCCTTGGGCAAACCGGGGGACATCTTTGTTGGCATCTCCACCAGCGGGAGCAGCAAAAACGTCCTGACCGCCTTCGAGCAAGCCAAGCAAAAGGGCCTGACCTGCATGGCCTTGGCCGGAGAGAAGGTGGGGCCGATGAACGAGATTTGTGAGCTGGTGATCAATGTCCCTTCAACCGTGACCCCAAGGGTCCAGGAGGCCCACATCCTGATCGGCCATCTGGTCTGTTCGGCCGTTGAAATGGCGATGTTCAACCCTCCCTCCTGACCCGCCCCCTGGACCGGCCCGATCTGGTCATTGTTGGAGGGGGCATCTTGGGCCTAGCGACGGCTAAGGCCCTGTTGGAATCCCTACCCCATTTAAGACTCCTGCTCTTGGAGAAAGAGCTCCAATTGGCCTCCCACCAAACCGGCCACAATTCAGGGGTGATCCATTCGGGGCTATATTACCCTCCTGGTTCCCAAAAGGCTCGGTTTTGCCAAGCCGGACGGTCGCTGCTGCTCGACTTTGCCAAGGAACAGGGCCTCGCCCACCAAGTGCCCGGCAAGCTGGTCTTGGCCACCCGGGACCCGGAGGTGCCCCTACTGGAGGCACTCAAGGCCAGAGGAGAGGCCAACGGGCTGACCGGGCTGGAGCTTTTGGACAGGGCCGGGATCAAACGCATTGAACCTTGGGCCCAAGGGGTGAAGGGCCTGTATGTCCCCCAAACCGGGATCATCCGCTACCTGGAAGTAGCCCAAGCCTTTGCCCGGCAAGTCCGGGAGAGGGGCGGAGAGATCAGGTTGGGGGAGCGGGCTTTGGACTACGACCCGCAGACCCTGCGGCTTCGTACGTCACTGGGGAAATATTCCACCCCGGCCCTGGTGGTCTGTGCCGGTTTGGGCACCAACCCTTGGTTGGGGGCAAAGGCAAAGCAGGTCCGCATCCTTCCCTTCCGGGGGGACTACCGGAAACTGAGCCCCCAGGCGGCCCAAAAGATCAACGGGTTGATTTATCCGGTCCCCAATCCGGCCCTGCCCTTTTTGGGGGTTCACCTGACCCCGGACCTGGAGGGCGGGGTCCATTGCGGCCCCAATGCGGTCTTCAGCTTTGCCCAAGAAGGGTACCGACCGGGGGACTGGAACTGGCAAGACACCAAATCCGCCTTTTTGTTCCCCGGAACCTGGGCGCTCTTTGCCCGACACTGGCGGCTCGGTTTGGCCGAACTGGGCCGGGCGGCTTCCAAGGGGAGGTTTTTGGCGGACCTCCAACAGCTCTGCCCCCCGATCCAAGCCCAAGACCTGCTCCCCAGCCCCAGCGGGGTAAGGGCCCAGGCGGTGGACCTTAGTGGCGCTCTGGTGGAGGATTTTTGGGTGGAACTGGGGCCGAAGCAACTGACCCTGGTCAATGCCCCGTCCCCGGCGGCAACCAGTGCCTTGGCTTTGGGGCGGCATTTGGCCCAACTGGCCCGATTGAAGCTGTTGGGGGAGCGAGGAGATCAGGCGGTCTGAAAATATTTCTCGATCACCCCTTGCAGACTGACCTTCCCGTTGAAATGATTCTCCCCCAAGGTAACCGCCAGTTGGTATTCCCCCGGCCCCATGCCTTCGGCCGCCCCTTCCCAGCGGATCAACTCCACGCCGGGGCGCAGCTCCCACTTGAGGTGGTTTTGCCCCATCACCCGAGGTTGCCCCAAACGGAGATTCTGGACCAGGAACACCGGCTTCGGATTGCCTTGCCCAAAGGGCTCCAGCCGTTTGAGTCCCCCGGTCAGCTCGGGACCAATCATCTGCCAGTTGAGTTCCAAGTCCGCTGCCAATCGAGGCCCGGCGGCCAGGGGGCCGGTAGCGGCGTTTTGGGCCAACCGGGTTTGCAACTCCGCCAGCTTTTGGGGCTCCAACTGGCAGCCTGCCGCCTTGGCATGTCCGCCGAACCGGGTCAACAACCCTTGGCAGGACTCCAGCAAGGCCACCAAGTCCAAATCCGGGGACCGACCCGAACATTTGACCTGCCCCTCTTCGCCCAAGGTCCCCACCAGGACCGGCAGCCCAAATTCCTCGACCAGCCGTGAGGCCACCAGCCCCAAGAGCCCTTCGTGGAATTCCGGGTCAAACACCAGCAGTGCTTGGGAGTTTCCCTTTTGGGCATAAGCCAATTCCTTGGCTTTTTTGAGCATCTGGACCTGCTTTTTTTTTCTCATCCCGTTGAGCCGCTCCAGCTCGCCCAGCAGGTGCCGGGCGGTCGGCTCATCGGGGGAGACCAGGAACCGCAGGGCCAAGGAAGCGTCCTCCATCCTCCCGGCGGCGTTGAGCAAAGGACCCAGTCGAAAGCCCAAGGTCTCGGCATTGATCCTTGCCAGTTGGGATTGGGCGGCAAACACTTTTAGGTAGGTGAAGGCCCCAAAGCAACCAGGCTCCATCAGCTTGCGGTGCATCTGTTCAAGCCCCTGCTGGGTGAACAGCCGGTTGAGCCCCACCAGGGGTACTTGGTCGGCCACCGTGCCCAGGGCCACCAGATCCAGGTTTTCCAGCAGGTTGGGTTCCTTGGAAAGCCCCCAAAACCCTCGGTCCCGCAGGTATTTCCTCAAGCCCATCAACAGCAAAAAAGCCACCCCCACCCCGGAGACCTCCTTTTCCGGGAAGAGACAGCCCGGCTGTTTGGGGTTGATGACCAGACCCACGGGCGATTGCTCGGGCACCCACTGGTGGTGGTCGGTCACCAGAACTTTAATCCCCGCCTTTTCCAACTGTGCCACTTCGGTGCGAGCGGCTACGCCGTTGTCCACGGTCACCACCAGATCCGGGGCCCGTTCGATCAACCGACCAACGACCTTCTGGGTCAAGCCGTAACCTTCCCCAAACCGATTGGGGATCATCCAGTCCGGCTCAAAGCCGATTTGGGTCAAAAAGCGGAGCAACAAGGCGGTGCCGGTCACCCCATCTACGTCGTAGTCCCCCAGAACCAGCACCTTTTTCCCGGCCAGCAACGTCTGGCCCAGGAGCTCTACGCCCAAGGCCATCCCTTTGAGCAAAAAGGGGTCGGGGATCTCTTGCAGTTTCGGCTGAAAAAATCGGCTGGGGTCCGACTGGCCCAGTTGCCCCAGCCAATGGGTGAGGAACTGGGCCACCCAGGGCCCCGAGTGGGGTTCAAACCAACCGGCCAACGGGGTTTTGGCGCTCAGGGGACCGCCGTTCATTTTTTGCCTTCGATGACCAAAAACCGGCGGCGGTCTTCCGACATGGACTTTAAGAAACTTTTGGCCTCTTCCAAAAAAGGCTGGTCTTTGAGGTCCCCATAAAAGGCAACCACTTGGTCGAAACGGGGCCTCGCTTGGGAGTAGTCCCCCAAACGGTACCAAGCCACCCCTTTGAGGTAGTCCACCTCCACCTGCTCCTGGGGCCTGGGTTCGGCCAGTTTTTCCAGGGCTTTCAAGGATTCGTGAAACCGGCTGAGGCTTTTGTACATCCGGGCCAGCTTCATCCACAACCGCCGCAGGTCGCCCGGAGGGCAGCTGGGGTCTTGCTCCAGTTGGGCGACCAACTGTTCAAACTGGGCGGGGTTGTAGCTCTTGGTGTGGTGCCTGGGAAACTCCAAGAGCAGGATCCGGTGGCCCAGCCCCGGTTGGTTGGAATTGAGCCGCAGGATCCGGTCCACCTTGGATTGTAAGGTCAGCTCTTCCAATTGCGGCTCATCCAACAAAAAGGGCAAGGCCTCGCCGCAACCTTTGCAGTGGAAGGGGTTGGGGGCCCAAACGGACTCGCTGGACAAACGACCGGTCCGCAGGATGTCCCCTTCGTCCACGTAAATCACGTCTGCAAAGTACTGGTAGCTGTGCCGGCAGTTTGGGCATTCCAGGCGCACCGGCTTTTTGAGCCCCCGTTGGCTGATTTGGCTGATCGCCTCATAGTCACGGGCAACCAAGGGGGGGATCGGCTCCTCAAAGGCGTGGCACAAAAAGACGATCAACTGGGCCAAGTCAAACTCACCGGGCCGGTACATCCCTTCAAGCAATTCCAGCATCCTGGGGTCGGGCAGCAGTTCCAAGGCTTGGTAATAAAAATCCGCATGTTGCCGCTGCAAGGTCTTGAAGTGCCGGTACAGCAGTTCTTGGGCCTCCAGGGTCGGCTGGAGTTGGAAGAGCTGGAGGGCATAATCTACGTTCAGGTGGTCCCCTTGCTCCAAGAACCGGTCAAAGTTGGCCAAATAAATCTGCAACAGCCCCTTAGCCAAGGATGTACCAAATCCGGGGTTGGGAAAAAGGCTGGGCCAAGGGACCGGGTAGCCCAACAGCTCACCCATGTTAAAACGCCACAAGACCTCGGGAATCGGGGTCTCCAGCCCCACCGGGCTGTGGGCTTGGGTGATTTGGCAGGCCGTGGCGCTCCAGTCGGGCGGGTCCGGGAAAAACAAGCCCAAGATCTGGTCCTGGTCCGCCTTGGTCACCAGAATCGAATGGTAGTACCGGGCAATCTCTTCCAGGTGATCTTGGGGCGACCTCAGCCACCGGTCCAGAGTTTTCTTGGCCAGCAAGGAGGGACAAAGCCCCAGGAGCAACTCTTGTTCCATCTCCATCAGCCGGGGGATGGTTTGGTCCAGTTGGTCCAGGTGCTCCAAAAAGCTTTGGACCAGCCAAACCGCCCGGTGGTTCGGATGGTCCTCCGGTTGGCCTTCCAAGATCCGGTCCAACCATTCCAGCATCCCCTCCAGCAAGAGACGAGGCCGTAGAACCCCCTTGGGATTGAGGGCATCAAAAGAGAGCCCCGCCTGGGCCATTTTGTTCCAAATCGGCTCCAGATTCAAACTGGAACTGGAAATCAAGAGTTGCTGGGCTTGGCGGTAGATCGAAGGCAGGCCAAAACCCTTGGCGATGGAATGTTTGACCCATTCACACAGCTCGGGGGCCGCCAGTTCCCGGAGCAGCCGGTCGGTCGGCTCCAGGTCCCCATGGTGGTCCCGCAACCGGAAGTAAAACTCCAGCAGCTTTGAAAAACGGGCTTGGGTTAGGGCGTAGGGGAGCAGTTGGTTAAAAAGCACCGATCCGACCAGCGGGTCCGACTCAAACCGGTGCAGCTGGAACAAAAGCCAGTCCGGGGCCTTGGGGTCCACGCCCAGCCAGCTGAGCAGGGCCGCCTCCAACTCCGGCCGAGTGGTCTGGCGGCTGGACAGGCAAAGTTGGGCCCATTTGGACAGCAAGGTCAGGGTAAAGTCGCTGGGAAACCGGGAGAGGCAATAGGCCGCTTGGTACTTGAGCTGCCCTTCCGCCTCCAAGAATATCTTGACCGCACCAGGGACCAGGGATTGGGCCCCTGGGTCTTTGGCCAGGGCCAACTCGGCCAGGGCCACTTCTTGGATCAGGGAGTAGGGACTGGCCAACAGCAGCCCCAGGTCCCCGGTCTGGGGTTGGCCACGCAGGATCTGCATCGCCCCCCAAATCGCCAGGGGTTCGTGTGTAGAACCCAAGCACTTCAGCAAAAAGTCCCTGGGATGATCTGCCCCCACAAGCTTCATCCGATGGCACCAGAAAGGTTGAATCAAGGTCCCAACTTAAACGGACCAAGAAAAAGGCACAAGCCCTATTTCTCAGGGGCCGGGGGGTATTCTTTGAGTTTTTCGACCAAATAGTCCGACTGGGCGCTAAAAACCTCCCCCAGGTCCCCCAAAAACTCTCGGGTTTCCAGGAAGTGGTTTTCAAAGGTTTTTTCGTCCCCCTTGTCGATCAGCTTGAGGTGCCCCTGGGCTTCCGCTAAAAAGTCGGAGAGCACCGAAAGGTTTTGGGGATTGTCCATCAGGATGCGGGTGTACAGGTGGGGGTCACGCATCAGGATCCGGCAGGCAAAGGCAAAGTTGGCCTGATAAACGGGGCTGCAAATCTGCAAAACCGTTTCCAGGTCCACCTGCCGCTTGGCCAGGGTCCGGGAAAAAACGATGTGGATAAAGTGCATCAACCCCTGGATCACGCTCATCGATTCATCGTGTTTGGTCCAGTCGGCCAGCACCGTCACCTTGAGCCCCAGGTCCTCATATAGCCGTTTGTATTGGTGCAGGAACTTGCCGCCGCCATCGAGCGGCATCAGGATCACGTTGTGGCCCTTGAGGCTTTGGACCTGGCCAAACATCGGATGGCAGGCGATCACCTGGGCTTCGGTTTTGGCCATCACCGGGACCACCGGACTTTTGACCGAGGTGAAGTCCGAAAGCAGGTGGCCTGAAGTCAGCCAAGGGCTGATCCGGCGGACCACTTCGGCGGTCTTGTCGATCGGCACCGAGAGGATCACCAGCTCCGATTCCATGACCAGCGCCTTTTCCTTGTCCAGGTCCTTGGAGCCGGTGACCCGAACCTCTTTGCCTTGGGCCTCCCAGGCGCTCTGGAACATCCGGCCCATCATACCGGTGCCGCCGATGATCCCGATTTTCTGGATCATGGTCCCCCAAAAATTTGGTAGTCCGTCACTCCGGCTTTTTTCAGGTCCCTTTCGTCGTTGATCGAAACACTGTCAAAGGGCAGGGGGATGCAGTTTAAAGGGTGCCCGTTGTCCAAGGCCCGCATCTGCTCCAACCGGTAGGCCCGCTCCAGGGGCGAAGGGGGCAGGCTGCAAAAGAGGGACAAAAAGTCGGGGGTGTAGATGTAAACCGAGGTATGCTTGTAGGCCTGATCCAGCCGCTGGCGGGTGAAGATCAAGGCGTTTTGGTTTTGCTGCAACACTACCTTGGCCACGTTGGGGTCGTCTTGCTCCGCTTCGCTGATCTGGGTCACAGTGGTCCAGAACTGGGCTTTGTCCCAACGTTTAGGCAGCTCTTCGAGCAGGGCGCTGAGCATCTTGGGGTCCACAAAGGGCTCGTCGCCCTGGACGTTGATGATCCCGTCAAAGGGGCCCATCAAGCCTGCCAGCTTTTGGTAGGCCTCCAGCACTCGCTCGGTGCCGCAGCTGTGCTCCACCTTGGTCATCAGGGGGATCACCCCCTCCAACCCTTGGGCCTCCTCCAATATCCGCAGGTCGTCCGCCGCCAGGACCACCGGACGGACCCCGCTCTCCAAGACCCGCTCCAAGGTTCGGCGGACCATGGTTTTGCCTTCGATCTTGAGCAGAGGTTTGTTCGGCAGTCGAGTCGATTGGAGCCTTGCCGGGACAATGACCGCAAACCGCATTTTACTCCAGGTCCCGGACAAACCGGGCGATTTTCATGTAGTGGGTGATCAACCGCTCCGCTTCGGGGAAGCTCAGCTGGCTGGCGGCATCACAAAGCGCCTTTTGGGGCTCCGGGTGAACCTCGATAAACAGCCCACTCAGGTTGGTCGCCGCCGCAGCGGACATCAAGGTAGGCAGGTATTCCTTGGCCCCACCCTTGGGGTCGGCGCTGGGCACACCGTACTTGCGGATCGAGTGGCCGGCATCAAAGATCACCGGGCAGCCGGTTTCCTTCATGATAAAAAAGCTCCTGGGGTCCACCACCAAGTCCCGGTATCCAAAACAGGTGCCCCGTTCGGTCAGGAGGATCTTGTCATTGCCGGTGCTTTTGGCCTTGGCCACCACTTTCCCCATGTCTTCGGGGTGGAGGAACTGGGCTTTTTTGAGGTTCACCGGTTTCCCGGTCGCCGCTACGGCCAAGACCAGCTCGGTTTGCATCACGAGGTAGGCGGGGATTTGCAGGATGTCCACCACCTGTCCCACCCCTTCATTGATCTCGGTGGGGTAATGGACATCGGAAACCACCGGCACCCCAAATTCCTTTTTGATGTCTTCGTAAATCCTCAAGGCTTGGTCCAGCGGCAAGCCCGAAAAGTATTGCTCCGAACTGCGGTTGTCCTTTTTGTAGCTCGCCTTGAAGACATAATCCACGTCCAGTTTCTTGGCCAGACCGACCAAAAATTCGGCGGTCCGAAAGGCAATCTCCCGGGTTTCCAGCACACAGTTTCCGGCCAGGAGCACCTGCCGTTTGGGGTCTAGGGTCAGGTTCGGGGCAAGTTGCATCATTGGGCTCCGCTTGAAGTTTGCTGGATGTTTTTAAAGACCTAGGTCGGCAAACATGCCGCTGCGCCAAAGCACGACCAAAAGCAGCACCACCGAAGTGGTCAGGGTGTTTTTCTCGGACTTGATCGCCTTGGGGTAGTCCCCCTTGATCGCCTCAATCACCCCTTGGGTCGGAGCGGCACTCAGCCGGGGTAGCCACCGGGGGACTTGGGATTGGTAGGCCCGGTAGGCCTCACCAAACTTCTGGGTCAAGTTGTTTTCTTCCCAAGCCACCACGGGGATGTACTGGGCAAAAAAGCAGACCACAAACAAGACCAAAAAGTCCTGGGGGAAAAAGAAAGAGATGTTGGCCACCGCCACCAGTCCCGCCGAAAGCAGCAGGTTGCCCAGGTAAAGGGGATTGCGCACCCGGGCAAAGGGGCCGCCGGAGATGACCTTTTGTCCGGTCGAGTAACTCCTTGTGCGGCTCACTCCGCCGATGTAGGCAACCCCATGGACCCGGATGGCCTCGCCCAGCAGCATCAAAATCCCACCCACCAGAAGGCTGCAGGAGGTTGCGGCCGGACTGACCACCATTACCACCATAAAGGGCAAGGGGGTGTAGTCACGGTACTTAAAAAGGATTTCGCCAAGTTTGAGCATCTGGGTTTCCAAGAGGTTAAAGAATTTGTTGATCAGAGCCCATGGAGCCTTGCTCTGTCAAGCCCCCTTTCCCGGCAAAAGGGCTTGGCTTGGGGGCCTCAGTCTGGCACAATGGTGGCTCAAGTCCAACCCAGGATAACCTAGAGGATGTTGATCCAAAAGCTGCAACTCGCCGGTTTGAGCCTTCTGTTTTGTGGTCTTGGGGTCTTGCTGGCCGCCCCTTTGACCCCGGAAACCCAAGTCATCTTTTCCCACTACCTGGAGCAAAAGTCGCCACCGGAGGCGAGGCCCCACCGGTACAACCCGCTCCGGCCCGAACGGCTTGAAGAGCCCTACAGCCCCCAGGTGCTCTTGGGGGCCCCCAGTTTCCCCGACGACCTGCCCAAAAACCAAAGGCTCCATTGGCTGACCCGGATCTCCGGGGGGCTTTCCTCCCTCTTTTTGGGAGCCCGGGGGCAGTTCGAGGCGGGGGTCAAACTGTATGAACAGGAAAAATACCCCCAGGGGAAAGAGAAGTTTTTGGCCTTGTACAACAAGGGCAAAGCGCTGGAACAGGAAGCCGCCCTTTGGCTCGCTTGGACCCAGTACCGGCTGGGGGAGATGGACGAAAGTTATGGCTTGGCCCGGTGGCTGCAAAACGGCAAGACCGACGAACTGAGGCTCGAAGGCTACCTCTTGAGCGCCTTGCACCTGTTCAGCCGGGGGGAGCTGGAGAACCTGGGCCGGTTGATCGACCAGGCCAAAGCCAAACTGCCCCCCCAGGTTTGGGACTTTCGGCTTAAATATGTGGCCTTGGTGGCGCTGGTCAAACTGGAGCGGTGGAAGGAGGCCAGGGACCTGCTCGAAGACATCGAGTCTGAAGAGATCCGGCACAGCCCCTTTTACGGCAAGGTCAAGGAAATGGCCGGGGTCATCGCCTATTATGAGGACGACTTCAAACGGAGCCTGAGCGAGTTTGAACGGGCCAAAGACGCAGACCCCAGGGCCTTTGCCAAAAGCGAAAACAACCGCTACATCGCTTGGCTGGCCTACCTGACCGGGGACCTTGAAAAAGCGTTGCTCCGGGTGGATGAGGAACTCAACGACCCACTGCCCCAAAACCAAGAAGAACTGACCTACCTCAAGATCACCCTCTTGACCCACCTGGGCCGGGGAACGGAGATCATCCCCCTGCTGGGAAAGCTGCCCAAGGACTCCAACTTCAGAAGCTTAAGCGCTTTCCAGGTCAAAGCCTTTTACAAGGACCTGGAAAAGCTCCCGGCCCTGCAACGGGCGGTAGAATCGGTCGAGGTCAAGTCCGAGCGGCTGCAACTTTACATCACCTTGTTGGACGGGAACCGGGCCTTCCGGCAAGGGGACTGGGCAGCAGCGGAGAAGGAATACAAATCGGTGTTGGCCAAAAAGGCCCAAGGCCACTACCCGTGGCTCGCCCAGTACAACCTGGGGCAGATCGAACTGCAAAAAAAGGACTGGCCGACCGCCGAAAAAACCTTTTTGAAGCTCAAGGAATCCAAGGAACCGGCCAACAAAAAGTGGCTCAACTACCACCTGCTTTATGCCTTGGCCCAACAAAGGGAACTGGAGGGTTTTTTGAAGGTCTTTGGGACCACCGACTTTTCCGAGCTGGACCCGGAGATCGAATGGGAGGTGCAGCTCCTCAAGGGCGGCCTGTTATTACAAAACAAAAGGCTGGATGAAGCGGTGGCAACCTACCTCTGGGGCTTTGAACATGGCCGAAGGGTCGAGGCCCTGGAGTATGCCGCCCAAGCTCTTTACGGAGCCAACCAGTTGGAGCGGGTCTTGGCCCTGGCCTCCGCCCACCGGGACCAAAGCTCCGATCTTTTGTTGGGCTACGAAATCAAAAGCCTTTTGGGCCTCAGCCGGTTCCAGGAAGCCAAGGTCCGCCTGGAAACCCGAGGGTTCCAAGGGGAACGGCTTTGGGGGCTCCATGTGGAGGTGTGGCTCAACACCGGGGACTACAACAAGATTATCCAAAAAACCCTCCCCCTCCGGGCCAAACCGGGCCTCCCGCTGGGGACCCAGAAGCTGTATGCCCTGGCCTTGGCGGACACTTATTTCAACCAAAAAGACTTTGCCAACGCCAGGATGGAGACCCAACGGGCCTTGGACCTAACCCAAGGGGTAGAGGAGCGGAGCCCGCTCTTGTACAGCCTGGTGATGAGCCACTATGCCGAACCCGGCCACGGCGGCTATGACTTGGTGTCCGAGCGGATCCTCAAAAACGAGCCCCTGACCCCGCCGGTTCGGCTCAACCTGACCCTGCTTTTGGCCAACCAGGAAGTGGAACAAGGCAAGCTGGACTTGGCCGAGACTAGGCTGGCCAAGCTGGAACAGCTGCAGTCCTTTGGGGCCGGGAAGGTGCGGGTCAAACGGGCCGCCCTGGCGGCCAGCCGGGCCGATTGGGACCAATGTGCCGTTTTGGGCGAAGGTCTGCCGGGGGAAACCAACGAATTTGAACGGGCCGACCTCGCCTACTGGGGGGCCAGCTGCCGGGTCCGACAGTCCAAGGGCAAAGAGGCGTTGGCTTTGTTGGGCAAACTCTCGGCCCCGCTGGGGTACCGGAGTTCCGAGCTGGCTCTTTTGAGCGCCCAGGCCTACGGTTTGGAAAAAAAGCCCCAAGATTCCCAAGCGGCCTTGGAACGGGTCAAGGTCCAGGACCTTGCCCCGGAGCAGGTGTTGCAAGCCCAACTGCAAGGGGCGGACAACCTGATCCGTCTGGGGCAACCCAAGGAAGCCCAAGCCAGGCTGGGGGACTTCCGGTCCTACCCACAAGGCCCCCAACGGCTTTTGGCCTTGCGGCTGGGGGCGAAGGCCCAAAAAGACTTGGGCCAGCTGGAAGAGGCGGCCAAGTCCTACCTGCGGCTGCGCTTTGAGGCGGGGCTCTCCGATTTGGAGGCCAACCAGATTCGGCTGGAATTGGCCGAGACCTATCTCTTGCTCCACCGGTCCGACCGGGCCTTGGGGGTGCTCAAGGAACTGGACACCCAAGACCCGGCCCTGTTGGCCCAAAAAACTTCCCTGGAGGCAAAGGCCCAGGCGGCAGCGACTCCATCCACCCCCAGCCCCCGTACCCCATGAAACTCAAAGGCCCGGCCCTGGCAATAATGGCGATTTTTGTGCTTTGGAACCTGTTGGACTTGGTGATCCATGTTTGGATCCTGGGGGCGGACTACACCGCTTTGGTGCCTCTGATCCGGCCGGTTACGGAGATGCCCCTGTGGGCGATCAATCTGGTCCTGGTGGCCAATGACCTTGCTTTTGTTGGCCTCTTTCTGCTGCTCAATGCCGAGCGGAGCCCCAAGGCGGCGGTCCGCTACGGGGTGCTCTACGGGCTCAACTACGGTTTGACCGTGGGTTTTGGGGTTTATGGGGCAGTGCCGATCCCTTTTAAGGTGGCGTTGGTTTGGTTTTTGGGCAGCTGGGTGGAGCTGGCTTTGGCCGGACTGCTCTTGGCGGTGGCGCTCAAAAAACCAAACTCGGCCACTGTTCCAGTTTAGCCGATTTGGACGATTGTTTCACGTGAAACATTCCCTAAAAACCAAAGTCCTGGTCCTCACCGGGCCCACGGCCAGCGGCAAGACCGGGCTGGCGGTCGCCTTGGCCCGACGTTTTGCCGGAGAGATCCTTTCGGTGGACTCCAGACAGGTGTACAAAGGCATGGACCTGGGCACTGGCAAGGACCTGGAACAATACGGCTTGGTTCCCTACCACCTGATCAACCTGCTGGACCCCACAGAAGAGTTTTCGGTCTCCCGGTTCCAAACCCTGGCCTTACAAACCCTGGCCGCCTTGGCCCGGGAGGGGGCCCTGCCGATCCTCTGCGGCGGCTCCGGGCATTACCTCAAGGCGCTGCTGCAAGACTACCCCTTCCCCCACTTGGCCCACAACCCCCACTTTTCCGCCGCCCTTGAAGGCTGGCCCCAGGATACCTTGGCTCAGGTATTGGACCAATTGGGCGACCCAGGCCCCAGGGACAGCAAACGGAGGATGGCCCGGCGGATCGAAAAGGCCAAGTCTCCGGTCCCCCTCGGATTCCAGGCCCCCAATTTCAGGGAGCTGTACCTTCCCAAGGTTTTTGTCCTCACCCCGGAACGTTCCTGGCTGCGCCAGAGGATTCAGATCCGGTTGCAGGAACGAATGGACCAAGGGTTGGTGGAGGAGGTCCAGCGGCTCTTGGACCAAGGGGTGAGCGCCGAGCGGTTGCGCCGGTTTGGGCTGGAATACAAATGGGTCCTGGCCTACCTGGAAGGAGAACTGGGACTAGAGCAGATGATGGAAAAACTCTACCAGGGGATCTGCCAATTCGCCAAACGGCAGGAGACTTACTTCCGGTTCATGGAAAAGGAAGGGGTGCCGCTGGAATGGGTCGCCGAACCGGAGGGGCTGGAAGAAAAAGTTGGCGCTTGGCTTGGGGAAGAGTAGGCGGCAGGTTTGCGCCCCTATCGGGGTAAAGCCTTAGGCCTTCTGCAAGAAGGACTGGGCCCAGCCCAGCCAGACTTTGGGGTAAAAGGGATTGAGCTTTAGACTTTGCAGAAACAGGGGCCTCGCCTCTGTACCTTGCCCCAACTTGGAAAACTTTCTGGCCGCCCCATAGAGGTGCAGCGCCTGGGCCTTACGAAAGGCCGCTGGGTCTTGGTCCTTTGGGGGCAGGGCTTGGTAGTGGTCCAAAAAGACCTTCCACCCTGCTTCAAAGTGCAGCCGGACCTTGTTGGAACTGCTACCGCCATGCAACCGGTACTGCCCCAGATTCCGGTCCACCACCACTGGCTTGGCCCCGGCCCTCACCAACCGCAACCACAGGTCCCAGTCCTCGGCGGTGATCAGCGCTTGGGCCTCGTTGAAGCCCCTTTGGGCCACAAAAGCCGCCCGCTTGACCATCACCGTGCTGGTGACCACCTTGTTGCCGGAAAAAAGATAGTTCTTATAGTCCAGCTCCCCCAAGCTCAGGCGGCCCGCTTCGCCGATCCATTGGCCGTCCTTGAGCAGGTGGACCGGGTGGCAACAAAAGTCGGCGGTCTGGACGGCCTCCAGGCAAACGGCCAGTTTCTCCGGTTCCCAAAGGTCATCGGAATCCAAAAAAGCCAACCATTCCCCTCGGGCCAGGGCGGCCCCCCGGTTCCTACCGGCGGCGATCGAACCTTGGTTGGCAAAGTCCACCCGTTTCAACCGGTCCCCCACTTGACCTACAAAGCGGTCCAGGATTGGGCCGGTGTCGTCGGTGCTGAAGTTGTTGACCACCAGCACCTCAAAATCCCCAAAACTTTGGGCGAACACCGAATCCAGGCAGTCCGCCAAAAGCTCCGCTTGGTTGTAGGTAGGGATGATGACGCTGACCTTGGGCATCTTACAAGGACGGACTGTAGGTCGATTGGCAAAGCCGAAGGGTCTGGTCGATTTCCGGATCCCAAAGGTTGGTGGGCTCAAAACCGGTGGCCTTGAGTTTTTCGATCCTAAATTCCAGCCCCGGTTCCTGGGCCCCCGGTTCGGGCAAAGGCCGCTCAATGGGCAGGGGCACCCCCAGTAGGACCTCGGCCCGCCGGGCAATCCTTTGGGTCATCTCCCAGATGCTCACCGACCGGCCTGAACCGAGGTTAAACAGACCGTCCCCCAACCGGGCCGCTTCAACGGTCAAGAGGTGCTCGGTACCGGCCAGCACGTCGGCCATGGTGACAAAGTCCCGTTGCTGGAGGCCGGTCGAACGTAACACCAACTTTTTTTCTTTGACTGCCTGGGTGCAAAGGTCGTTGACCAGCAAGGTCCAGCGGTCCACCGCTGCATCGGCGGGGGTACCAAAGCAGTTGGAAAGCCGGATCACGGCGGCGGAAAAATGCCCCTGGTCAAAAGAGGAAAGGACATAATCCTCTGCCGCTCTGTGGCTGTAAGCATAGGGGTGCCGAGGCCGACAGGGGTGGCTTTCATCGATCACCCCCACCAGGGGAGCCTGATAGACATGGGCGGTAGAAAAATAGAGGAACCGACCGACCTGTTTTTGGGCGGCCAGCACCCAGCGCAGGGTTTCCAGCGAGTTAACTTCCACCGCCCGGACCGGGTCTTGGCCGCAATAAACTTCGTTGAGGGAAGCCAGATGGATCAGGGCATCTTGGCCCCGACAGAGTTCGGCCAAGGCTTTTGGGTCGGCAGTGTCGGCAGGTTTGACCTCAAAGCCCTGGGCCCACTGGGGCCAGTCTCGGGCCGCCCGGCGGCTGGTCAAGGTCACTTGGTGTCCCGTTTGCCGCAGGTGCAGGCACAACCGCCCTCCGATGTAACCAAAGCCTCCGGTTACCAGCACCTTCATGAGCGGTGCCTCCAAGGGCATTGGTTTTCCTGGTCCATCCGGTTGAGCAGTTCATGGTCCCTGGGGGTGTCCATACATTGCCAAAACCCTTCGTGGGTATAGACCATCAGTTCCCCTTGCCGGACCAGCTCTTCCATCGGGTCCTTTTCAAAGACCAAGGATTCTCGGTCATCCAGAAAGTCAAAGATCCGGGCATTGGCCACAAAGTACCCGCCGGAGATCCAACCGGCACTGACCTGGGGCTTTTCGTTGAAGGAGGTTACCTTCCCTTGGCCGTCAAACTCCATCTCCCCAAACCTCGCCGGAGGATGGACCCCAGTGACGGTCAGGGCTTTGCCGTGGGCTTTGTGGAAGGCCAAGAGTTGGTCCAGGTCCACATCAGAAAGGCCATCGCCGTAGGTGAGAAAAAAGTCTTCTTCCCCAGCTACATAGTCTTTGATCCGTTTGATCCTCGCCCCGGTCATGGCATGGGTGCCGGTTTCGGCCAAGGTCACCTTCCATTTGTGGACCGGGCTTTCCCCGTGGTATTCCAACTTTTGCCCCTCTTCGTCCAAGGAAAGGGTCAAGTCTTGGGTGAAAGAACGAATGTTGGAAAAATACTCCTTCAACTTGTGGCCCAAATAGCCCAGGCAAAGGATAGACTCGTTGTGTCCATACAAGGAGTAATAGTTCATGATGTGATAGACGATCGGGAAGCGGCCCACCGGGATCATCGGTTTGGGCAGTTCGCCGGAAACCTCCCGGATGCGGGTTCCCTGCCCGCCGCACAAGATCACGACTTTCATGGCTTATCCGTGTTTGAGGGCCCAGTCGTAGCCGATCTTGGCATCGTCAGGGGGGCAGCGGTCGATTTCACCGGCGGTGTGGGCCAAAGTGGCACAGTTGGCGACAATCGCCATCTCGGTTCCATAACCCTTAAAGCCGTTCCAAACCAAAGGGGGTACGGTGACCAAACAATAGTTGTCGGTGCCCATAAAAACCTCGGTCAAACAGCCTTGGGTCTTGGAGCCCTGGCGGTCGTCATACAACACGAACTTGATCCGCCCGTGAGGCACGGCGTAGTTGAGGGTCATTTCCTTGTGGATATGCCAAGCCTTGATCGATTCGGGATGAACACAAGAAAAGTAGATCTCCCCAAACTGCTGGAAATGGGGGTCGGTGGTTTTGAGCAGGTGCATGATCTTGCCCCTTTCGTCGGGAATCTGGGCCAAGGGACGGACCGCTACACCTTCGATGGTTCGCTTTTGTGGGTCCGGCACAAACCGGTCCCCTTCCTTTACATAGTGATAGACACCAAACATTTAGATTCTCGCATCGTTGATAAATTGATCGATCTGGCCGGAGGTAAACTCCACCATTTGTCGGCCTTCCTTTTGGGCCTTGTACCAAAGCAGGCTTTCCTTGACCGCCCGGTCAAAGCCCCAAGTGGGGCCCCAGCCTAAAAATTGCAGGGCCTTGTCACAGTTGAGGTGCAACAAGGTCGCCTCGTGCAGCGCCTTGGGGTCCGACTGGTCTTCCCAACGGCCCTGGCCCCAGAGGCCAACGATGTTTTCCACCAGATTACGGACCGGTTGGACCGCGGTGATCGAAGGACCAAAGTTCCAAGAACCGCCAAACTCTTTGGGGGAGCGGTAGAGCGCCGCCGCCAGCCGCAGGTAGCCTGACAGGGGGTCCAAAACATGCTGCCAAGGCCTTGTGGACTTGGGGTTACGCACCCCAATGGGCTGGCCGGAACGAAGGGCCCTGATGCAATCGGGGAAAATCCGGTCTGCCGCCCAGTCTCCACCACCAATCACATTGCCCGCCCTGGCGCTGGCGATCCCCAGCTTGGGCAGGGCGGCAAAAAAGCTTTTTTCATAGGAAGCAAACAGGATCTCCGCTGCCGCCTTGCTGGCCGAATAGGGGTCGTGTCCGCCCAGCTCATCGTTTTCCCGATAGCCAAACTCCCATTCCTTGTTTTTGTAGCACTTGTCGCTGGTCACATAAACCACCGACCGTAAGCTCTGGCTTCGCCTCGCCGCTTCCAAGACATTGACCGAGCCGCCAACATTGGTGTCAAAGGTTTCCTTGGGTTCCTGGTAGGAATACCGCACCAAGGGCTGGGCCGCCAAGTGAAAGAGGTATTCCGGCTGGGCCTGTTCAAAAATCCGGTTGACCGCCGCCGCATCCCGGAGGTCGCAGACCTGGTGGTCGATCTTGGACTCCAGGCCCAGGAGCGGGAACAGGTCTTGGTCGCTGGCCGGGGGCAGGGCCAGTCCGGTGACCTGGGCTCCCATTTTGGTGAGCCACAGGGTCAACCAGGACCCTTTAAAGCCGGTGTGCCCGGTAACCAGCACCCGCTTGTTCTCAAAGGCATCTAAAAGCTTCATTGGGTCTGGGCTCAGGGTAAGGACCGGTTGGGGGTGGGAATGGCAAAAACTACCCCAAGGGCGGTGAAAAGGCAATACCGTTTCTAACCGGGATTCCAACCTTGGAGCGGACCAACCGGCCTTTTGGTGGCGGTTGAGGAACCCCCTTTTTGGGCCCTCAATCCTGCCCAAGCCACAAAAGGGGGGAGAACCGGTTGGTTGCGCCTGTTGTCGGCCCCCTTTCTTCCCTGACCTCCCGCTGGTTGGGCTTGGGCCTTTTTTACGGAAGCCTCCCCCTAATGCCGGACGGACAAAGTCTTTGCTAAGAAAAATCCTACCTGTTACTTTGGCAACGTTCCCAACCACTTGCAACTTAGGCCCTAGGAAAGGCCGCCTACAAACCCCGAGATGCCGCTGAACTCAAAAACAATCTCTCTGGCGGTCTTGGGTCTGGTGATGCTGGTTTGGACCTACCAGCAGCGCAATCTGTTTTTCCAAGCCGGGGCCGTCTCCTACTCCGGGGACGTGGCGAGTTACGAGGGTTCGGCGGAGGAATACTTCAACCGGTGGCAACAAACCCATTGGAACAGCCCCGAAGAGGGATTCCGGCTGTTCCGCCTGCTACTGCCCTTTCCCGAGGCCAACAAACCCGGTTATTCCTACCAGATTTTTTTGACCAAACTGCTGGTCGCCCAAATCGCTCCTGACTTTGTCCCCGGTGCACTCAGGATCCTCCAGTGGGCTCTGTACCTAGGTTCGGTGGGGCTGGGCTACGGCTTGTTGCGCAAATGGGAGGTGGGGTCTTGGGTCGCTTTGTGTTTTTCGGTCATCCCTCTGTTTTCTTTTGACGTTCTTTTGAACGCCCAAATCGGTTACCCCGGCTTGGCCGGTTTGTTTTGGTTCCTTTGGGTCCTGCTCCTATTTGATCGCACCTCTACTTTGGGTCTGGTTCTTCTGGGGGGAGTCACCTTTTATGCGGTCGCCTCAACCCCCCACCTCCTCCCGGTAGTACTGGCCTTTTGCCTCTACCAGGGGGCCTTGGTTTTTTACGACCCCCACCGCAACCGACCGACCTACCGGCTCAACCTTGCCCAGCTGTACCGGCTGTTTGCTTTTCTCCCTGGGGCCTTTGGAGTTTGGCTGCTCTCGGAGCTGACCTACCAATTGCGCTCGGAGTTTGACGGGTTCTCCGTCCCATTGTTGCAAAACCTTTTTGGCCAAGCCCACAGTGCAGGCAAGTTTGGCGGGGAACTGCCCTATTCGCCGGAATATCTTGTTGCATATGCCCAGTATGCCTTCGGTAGTGGGTTTTGGATGTTGTTCGTGCTGGCTGGTGCCTGGGTCCTTTGGCCCGGCAACCTGAGTTCCAGACTGCGCCTTTGGACTGGTGGAGAAGGGCTGGCCACCTGGGTCTGTTTGGTTTCTTGGGCGCTCATCGTGCTGCTGAAACTTCCTTGCATCGGCCGCCTTTATACCCCGACCCTGTTTCTTATGGTCCTGCTCGCAGCCTTAGGGTGCAGCCGCCTGGGCAAGCTCGGGTCCTGGGGCCGCAGGGGACTGCCCCAAGGGATGGCACTCCTCTGCTTGGGGGCGGTGCTGTTGCATTTTTACTTCCCTCCTCCCTTGAACCATGAGGCCGATGGGCTGGCCCAGTTCGGAGCCGACTTGGTGGAGACCCGCCAGTTTTCCGGCTTTTCGCCCTCAGAGCTACGCCAGGTATTGCTGGGGAAGAAGTTGGTCATCCAAGGTTGGCATCACTTTTCCAACACTTGGTTGCACGACTGCGAACTGCTGTTCGTCTTGGCCGAGTACTCCAAGGAAGCCCACCCCTCGGTGCTGATGCACGTCCACCTCCCCAACAACGATTTTGGCACCTGCTTCGAGAACGATTATGCCTACCACGGGCTTTGCCGGGACTGGAGGATCGTTTTTGGTTCCTTTACCTACTTTGAACAGTTTCCGCCGTTGGAAAAATTTGTCATAGATGCCGATCCCTTTTTGGCTTGGCTGGAACAAAACCCCGACCGAACCTTTGGGACATGTCCAAAATAAAAATTGTCTCTCGCTTGCTGGCCCTGGGTTTAGGAGCGTTTTTTTTGTCCTGGCTGTGGGACAACAATTTTCGGATCGCAAACAAACTGGCACCCCACGACTTGCCTTTTGAACAGGGATTGATCGCCCACTTCCCGCTGCGCAACTCCCTCAAGGAGGTACGGCCCAATGGGACAAAGCTGCTTTCTCCCCACCCTCCAGACTACCGTTCCTTTGGACTTTACCTGCAGGGAGGACCGGAGGATCACCTCCAGTTTATCGACTGGGACCAGTATTTTAAAGGCCAACAGCTGACCTTGGCCTTTTGGGTGAAGTACCCCAAGCTGGACACCCGGATCAACCAGTACTTCAACCTTTTTTGGGAAGGAGACACCGGGGACAAGGACCGGCCTCGCCTCTCCCTTTGGTACAACCCTAAACTGGCAATTTGGCACCAGTCCTTGGCCCAACGGCAAGGGTACAACCTCCCTTGGAGCTGGAGCCGTCGGCAGGCCTTGGTGGTGACCCTAGACGGACCGGGACTGCTGTCCAGCCTTTATGTCAACGGCCAACAACAAGGGCAGATAGAACTGGAAGACCGTGGCTGGCCGAGCGCCAACAACCTGTTTTTTGCCCAGGGATTTTCCCCTGCCACCGGTCTTCCGGGGATTTACGGGGAAATCACCCTTTGGAACCGGGTCTTGAATCCAAAGGAGATTGAGGACCTGTACCTACACCAGGAAAAAAGAATCAACCAATTCTTGGGCCTAAGGTGGGCGCTTTGGGGGATCTGGGGGCTAGGGGTGTTGGGCTGGGTCGGGTTGGCCGCTCGCTTGGCCTGGGAATGGCAAAGCCAAAGGGCCAGCAAAGTTCTCCGCTGGGTCCAAAGCCATCTGTTCCAACCCGAACCGGGGTCAAAGCCGTAACCCTCAGCCCGGCGAGTTACCGGGCCGAGGTATCTCCGTCATCATGGAAAGCTTAAAACTAGATAAAAAAGGTCTCAAATCTGTAGCTTGTTGAGAAACAAGTAAAAAATGCTCAACGTAATAGGTAACTGCTTGTGATCTGGGGGGGGAAATGAGATTCTGGTGACCCGAGCGGTGTCTATTTAATTCGATTTTTTCAACTTAAGACTCCTGGGGGTTCGCATGAATGGCAACTGGATAGAGTACAGCAAGGATACATTGAACTACCTTAACGCTTTTAAAGCCCCTCCTTTTCAAAACGAATATAAAAATTTAGGGGAAGTGAAATGGTATATCATTGACGACATTTTGCAGACCCAAGGGCTTCCCATTTGGTACTACATTAAAGAAAACAAGGATGGTTCCAGGTCCATATCTGCTAGTAGGGAATTTTTTGGTCTAGCATTTCACGCAGGTGATGATCCAGGCATACTGCATATGATGCTGCCCGGCAATCCCTCGATAATCCAAGACCTACCGGGCTATGAGAAATACAACAGTGCCATTTCAAAATGGGCTTCATTTTTCGTACTACCATTGAGCGAAGTACCGGAAAAAGCTAGTGTCCAAGAAAAGCTAGAACTCATGGCAAGTTATGCACAGTATATGGCAACTCGATTAGACACCCCCCCTCTTCATGCTATGCTTTCTTTTCTTGGAATTCCTGATGAATGGGTAGAGGAGCAACTTTCTCAAATTAACCGCACATTTCACCGAGATTCCTGAAATACCCTACTTTTCACCCAGCCTCAGCGCTAGTCTAATCTTAAACGCTGTGCTTCTAGGAAGATAACTGGGCTGGTGTCTGCAGCCAAATTTGACAATGCATCGGTCAATATTGATAGGTTTTTGGCAAATATTAACGAGCATATTAAAAAAAGGGTCTTGACTAGCATAGCAGAGATAAAACCTGCTAGACATAGTCATGGAAAGACTCAACAGGTATGCAAAGCGTTCAAAAATTTCAGCGGCCAAAACACGGCAAATCATCAAGCTATTTGCCCTGG
>Ga0208375_1000793_pt1 | contig 40417 bp, 58 predicted proteins | sample RifOxyD1_FD_184038 | JGI IMG/M metagenome (GOLD analysis project Ga0208375, IMG submission 184038) | Soil microbial communities from Rifle, Colorado - Rifle Oxygen_injection D1 (SPAdes) | ecosystem: Environmental > Terrestrial > Deep subsurface > Rock core/Sediment | place: Rifle, Colorado... | reverse complement strand
CTGATTTATTCTTAAAACCATATTTGCCTTTGATTATAGTTAAAACTCGATCTTCGTGATCTCTTAGTTTTATTATTGCCTGCGTCATTATGATTTATAATAAAACGTAATATTTAAGGGTTATGGCTACAATAAGGTTTAAAAGAATTGATATTTCTAGATGTTAGTAAGAGATGGTACTAAGAGGACAATATGCAAAATCAGAGAGCAAGAGAAGAATACGGAATAGTATTGGATTTTCTCCAACACGGCTACGCAGACGACTCGAGACCTTTGCATAAAAAAGAACCTATTGTCCAAGTTATTGGGAAAGAGTTTTTCACGTTATTAGAATTAGTTCCTCTGCCAAATGTGAAATTAAAACCTAGTGATGAAGTTTATATCGGCGAGGGAAAACGGGATCAAATTTCTTATATAAAAGGAGCTCTTTGGGAAAAGAGACTTACGCAAACAGCTCGAAATGAACTTCCATTCATAGTTGAAAAAATAGTAAGCGCAAATGAAACTAAATTTATTGACTTTTTTAATAAAGCAGGACCGATAAGTCTTAGAGCCCATCAGTTAGAAATATTGCCAGGAGTAGGCAAAAAGCACGCGACTGAAATAATAAAAGCTAGAGAAGAAAAGCTATTTGAAAACTTTGACGATATTAAAACAAGAGTAACAGCTATGTCCAATCCCAAGAAAACAATTGTGCAAAGAATATTGGAAGAGCTCGAAGGTAAAGATAGATTTAGATTATTTGTGAGAGCCTGAGCAGAGCAAAATAGGTTAAAAGCGACGGAAAGCCTTTTAAATTGTCTATATTGAAATATATAATGGCAAAAAAGAGTATGGATCCACTAGGACTAGCTATTACTTGGAAGGCTAAGGCCGATAAAGAGCTAAAAGAAGAAGGTCTAGATTTTTCATATAACCAACACCAGTGCATTGAAGCGTTTTTAATGACCTTAGGAATCACTCCTAGCACTTACAGTGATGATAGCAATATTCCGGAATTCATGAGAGAAACCCAGAGAGGTGAACGTTTTGCTATTGATTTGATAAAGTGTGGCTATGATCCAAAATTATTAGCTATAGGTTATACTATGAACTCAGAAAAATTTGAAGATGCTTTATGGAGATCATATGGTAGAAAAAAAGGACGGTGTGACTTTGTCGATGGTAATTGGAAACAGTATAAAACTGTTAACGAATATTATGATAGTTTGGAAAAACGCCATAGTGGTATTTATACCTTCGACAGATTAGTTGATGGCACCCTTCGCGGTCGGATTAATGTGGTTTCAGATATTAGGTTAGGTCTCGGATTACAAGACCTTATAATCAAACATGGTCTTAATAGCCAAAATAACAAAAAAGCTATCAATAGAATGAGTATGCGCGAAATTAGAGAACATCCAGATGATTGGATAGTTTATTATGCACCCGAAATATCAGAAAAATATAGTATCCAGCAGGGTCTTAACTTCTTAGACGAGATTGCAGCAAATTAAACAAACATCTTCGCCTATTTTTCTAATCTCTTGAACATCAAATTCTTTTTGTATTTGTTTGATAAAGTCAAACTTATCAAGATATGTCAGTACAATTTGTTTAGCATTTAACCGCTTTATTTCACTTAATGCTAATGTTACATCGGGCACGTTTTGCAAAGCTGTAAAACTCAAAATTGTTTTGAATTTATTTTTAAAAGGTAAGTGCTCGATATCGGCTTGTACTACCAACATTCCTTTATTTTTGGCTTTCTTTAACATATTCCTGCTAATATCGCAGCCAATTAACTCGACACCAAGAAAATCTTTAAGTAGGCCAGTTCCGCATCCCAAATCTAATATGGGTTTTTGCAATTCCAAATCTTGAAGAGCTAATTCGTATTTCTCTTTCTGGATTTCTGAATATCTTGAATCATAAATATCGGCTGAAGAATCGTACTTGTGCTGTATTTCCTGTTTTTTAGCCATAATTATAAATCCTATGGATTTTCAGTTGGCAAATTCTTTTGCCATAAATTTTTATTCCTTGAGTGTATTTTAAACTTATGCAAATAATACTTGATACAAATGCATTGGTTTATGCCGCTAAGAATAAGCTCGATTTAGTGCAAACGCTAAAAGAGAAATTCGGACTTTTGGCAATTTACATTCCTAACTTAGTTATAGAAGAGCTAAAAATTCTAGTTAATACGGCAGATAAAGCTTCGGACAGAGAAGCTGCTTCTTTAGCCTTGAAAATAATACAGCAGAAAAAAATCAAAGAAATACAGCTCTCGGGAGAGACGGACAAAGCAATAGCTGAATATGCAATTAAACATCAATCCGGAGTTTTAACGAACGATTTGAAGCTCAAATATCTTCTTAGAAGCGGACACGTAAAAGTCTATGTTATGCGTCAAGGAAACCATATTGAAGAATGGAATTAGGATTCTTTCATACGTTTCCTTATACGAATAGATGCAGCAATAACAAAAATAAATACGGCTACAAGAAAACCTAAGCCGGTAGTAACATCTTCTACTTTATCTGTAAATAATATAGCACCAATTACTGCAACATTTATCAAAATAAATCCATTTAATAAAGCTCTATAATCCTCTAACTCAATATTAAATTCTCTATCATTAAGCATTTTTTAATAACAACCATAGACCTATTCCAAGCACAACTAAACCAAAAAGTGTAGTAGCGCTAGTTTTAACAAGATTAATAGTTTCTGGACCAAATGCGAGCAATAAACCAAATAAAGCCAATACTATACCTAAAGCATATTCTGATTTTTTATCAAATATCATATGTTTAAACATACGAGATTTAATTTAAATGTTTCTTTTAAATAAACAAAGAATAGTTTTCAATAGGTTTTTAAAGCCAAAAAGGTCGGTCTAATTAGATTACAATGCATTACAAATCAGAAGTAGAGGGAGTTGTCAGAGTACCGCCACGCTCATTTAACGATGAACTAACAGAAGCGATAGAAAAGCAACTAAAAGGCGACTACGAAGGACGAATATTCGGTGATTTGGGCAAAGTAATAGCTATACTCAATATAGCACACATCGGCGAAGGAGTAATTATACCAGGAGACGGCGCAGCATATTACCGAGTAAAATTCACAATATTAAATTACATTCCAGAAATAAATGAGCTTGTCAACGGCGAGATAAAAGACATTGCAAAATTCGGTGCATTTGTTGACTTCGGACCATTTGAAGGAATGGTACACGTTTCACAGACAATGGATGACTACGTTTCATTTTCAAAAACTGGAGCTTTAACTGGAAAGCAAACAAAACGAACTTTGAAAACAGGCGATAAAGTTAGAGCAAGAATAGTAGCGATCAGTATGAAAGACCCGAGAACGCCAAAAATAGGTTTGACAATGAGGCAATCTTACCTGGGAAAAGCTGAATGGATGGAAGCTGAATCAAAAAAGGAAATAAAGAAAGAAACAAAAGCAGCAAAGAAAGCTGCTAAAGAGGAATAAATGGTTAAGAAAGCGTGTAAAACTTGCGGAGCATTAGTGATGAAGGATATTTGTCCAACTTGCCACGATTCCAAATTAACTGAAAACTGGAAAGGAAGAGTAATAGTCATAGAGCCAGAAAACTCGGACATTGCAAAAAAGATGGGTATAAAGAAAAAGGGAGAATACGCAATTAGAAAATAAAATGGATATCGACATAACTAAAACAAACGAAAATAAATTATTCGAAAGAAAAGAACTCAAAGGTGAAATAGCACACTTCGGCGAATCTACTCCAAAGAGAGCGCAATTACGTGAATTATTATCGGCTAAATTAAATGTTGACAAAGCTGTTGTATCTATTAGAAAAATACTTTCAACTTTCGGTGGCAAGACAAAGCTTTCCGCTATAATTTACAATACCAAAGAAGCTTTTGACAAGTTTGAACCAAAATATATAATTAAAAGACATCCTGCAGAAGAGAAAAAAGAAGCTATAGCAGAAAAGGCAGAGGGACAATAAAATGCCAAAGAAAAAAACTAAACCAGGATTATCAACAAATAAATATTCTAAATACAAAATAAATGGCGATAAGTTAACGAAAGGAAAAACTTGTCCAAAATGTGGCCCTGCTGTTTTTGTTGCAGAGCATAAAGACAGAATAGGCTGTGGTCGATGCGGCTACACAGAGAAAATTAAACAATAATTATGTTATGTCTCGGAATTGAATCAACTTCACATACAATTGGACTTGGCATTGTTGATGACGACGGAAATATTCTTGCGAACGAGCGCAGCACTTTGACAACAGAATCTGGTGGAATACATCCGCGCAAAGCACTTGAGCACCATCATTTATTCTTCGGACTCTTGCTCGAGAAAGTATTTGACACCGCAAAAGTAAAACCTTCAGACATTGATTTAATTGCATTTTCCAAAGGTCCTGGTTTAGGCGGGACATTAAGAGTCTCCGCTGCTGCGGCAAGAGCACTAGCAACGAAATTAAATATTCCTTTGATAGGTGTAAATCATCCTATAGCACATATTGAAATCGCAAAACTTACATCTGGATTTAAAGATCCAGTCATACTTTATGTCTCTGGTGCTAACACACAAATAATTTCTTTAGCAGCTGGAAGATACAGAGTAGCCGGCGAAACGCTTGACATCGGAATAGGAAATTTCCTTGATGCATTTGGAAGATATATTGGATTAGGCTTTCCGCAAGGTCCAAAAGTCGAGGAACTAGCAAGTAAAAGTAAAACCTATATTGAACTTCCTTACACAATCAAAGGAATAGATTTTTCTTTTTCCGGAATTTTAACAAATTTAAAACGCATATCAAGTAAATATAAACCCAAGCTAAGCAAAGCTAAGCTGGGCCCAGCGAAACAATATGTTTCGCTTGGGAAAGAAGATTTATGTTATAGCACTCAGGAAACTGTTTTTGCAATACTTACTGAAGCGGTAGAACGGGCTCTTGCTCATTTAGATAAAAAAGAATTGCTAGTAACGGGCGGGGTTGCTGCAAATAAACGATTAGGAGAAATGCTAAATACTATGTGCAAAGCGAGAGGAATAAAATTCCATCAAGTTCCGCGAGAGTTGAGTGGAGATCAAGGTGCTATGATTGCTTGGTTAGGAATTCTAGAACACAAAGCTGGAAGAAAACAAACATTGAAGCAAACTGAAGTTGACAAGAACTGGAGAGCGGACGAAGTAGATGTTATCTGGACTTAGGACTAATTAATAACATAACCAGTAATAGTTTTTCCAAATTCTACTAAATTTCCAAGTATATCTTTCGTTATTTCGGGCTGATACCAAAGTCCTAAAAGTATTAGCAGGAATACAAGAATCATAAAGTCTTTCACTTGTCCGCGTTTATTCATACCCTTACCTTTCCCCACTTCATACTTATGCTTTTCTTTAGCTCTTAATACTTCTTTTTCCAGCGCTTTTATAGCCCAGCTTACAGCTGTATTAAAATCGAAATCTGCCTGTTCAGACGTAAAAGACGAACCCGGAATAACTAAATACAAATGAATAGAATATTTTACTCTGCCTCTTCCTTCCTCAAACGTTTTTACATAACATTTAAATTCTGTTACATTACCTACATTATCTAATTTAGAAAGTGCTTTGTTCATCGTAGTTTCTAAAGAACTTTGCTGGAAAGGTCTCAAATTATCAACACCAGATATATGAATTTTTGAGCTTGTTGCAGATATAGTTTTTTTGGATTTCTTAATAACCGTATCAGCAGACACCATATGATAACAAGGGAAACCCTTTTAAAATACCTTTTGGAAAGGAAAACACTGCTTAGGCAGTAGCTAACGCGAGACGCTTATAGAAAACAAGTTTCCTGTTCAAGAGCTACTGCAGCAGAACTCAAGGTATGGAAAAATCTCAAATATTAGATGCTGTTAAAAAAGCTCGAGAATCAAGAAAGAGAAATTTCTCTCAAGGTTTTGACATAGCTATATGCCTCAAAGATTTTGATGTTAATAAAAATAACATAGATGATTTTATCAAACTCCCAATGGGTAGAGGTAAAACTCTGAAAGTTTGCGCTTTAGTTGGTCCTGAAATGAAAACTGCGGTAGAAAAATTCTGCGATTTAACTATAACTACTGATGAATTTAGTAATTACGAAGATGCAAGAAAAATAAGAAAATTAGTGCGAGAATATGAGCATTTTATTACTCAAGCAAATCTTATGCCTCAAATTGCTAAAACTTTTGGTAAATATCTGGGTTCAATAGGAAAAATGCCAAGCCCAAAAGCCGGGCAAATAATTGCACCAAAAGCTAACGTTGAACATATAGTAAAAAATCTGAGAGATACAATAAAGCTTAGTGCCAAAAAAGCCCCCGCAATTAATTGTCCTGTCGGAAATGAAAAGATGTCAGACAGCGATGTTGCTGAAAATATTCTTTCAGTTTTAGATAGATTAAATCAAACTCTTCCAAGAGGCAGCCAAAATATTAGAGCTGTCTATGTAAAAACTACAATGGGAGGTCCAATTAAAATATGAAAACCAAAGCTGTAGCAAAATGGAAGCAAAAAGAAATTGGTGAGCTCAAAGAGCTTACATCTAGATACAAAACTGTCGCAATCGTGGATTTAAAGAATTTGCCAAACAAGCAGCTGCAAATAGCAAGAAAGAAATTAAGAGGCAAAATAGTTTTCAAACTCACTAAGAAATCTTTAATCATAAAGGCGTTTAAAGATTCTGGAAAAGAATTTTTAATAAAACTTAGCACTTATTTAAGCGGAACGCCTGCAGTTATCTTTACAGATATAGATGCATTTGAATTATTCAGACTTTTGAAACAAAATAGGCAATTTATGGCAGCAAAACCAGGACAAATTGCACCAAATGATTTATGGGCGCGGGCTGGACCAACATCATTCGTTCCTGGTCCTATAATTTCTGACCTGGGAAAACTTGGAATTAAAAATAAAGTTGAAGCAGGTAAAATAGTTTTCATAAGTGATACTCTGCTTGTAAAAGAAGGCGCAGTAATAAACGAAACTGCAGCAAGTATGTTAGGTAAATTAGGAATTGAGCCAATTGAAGTTAAAGTCAAAATGACTTATGCGACAGACGATGGCGAGATTTATGCTGCAAAAGTTATGGATATCGATCCGGTTGAAATTGCTAATAAAATCAGACAAGCCGCACGTGACGCATTTAGTTTAACTATCGGACTTGGAATAGTAAACAAAGAAAACGCATCATACTTGATTGGAAAAGCCTACAGAGATACAAAAGCACTTGCAGATAAAATAGGATTAAGCAAGGGCGATGTTCAGGCTCTTAAATCAGAAATTAAAGAGGAGTAAATATGGAATATATATACGCAGCTATGTTGTTGCATAAAGCAGGTAAGGAAATTACAGAAGACTCCATAGAAAAAGTACTAACAGCTACCGGTACAAATGTCGATAAAGGCATAGTAAAGGCAACTGTGAGCGCTTTAAAAGATGTGGACATCGATAAAGTAATATCCGAAGCAGCCGCAGTACAAGCAGCACCTATAGCCGTAGCTTCAAGCGCTTCAGCAGATAAGAAAGAAGCACCAAAGGCTGAAGAAAAGAAAGTAACTGAAGAAGAAGCTGCAGCTGGATTAGGCGCATTGTTTGGCTAAGACCCGATTATGTTAGACAACACTGAAAATGGAAGACGAAGCAAAACGAAAGCTAGATGAGCTAAGAAGAAAGATAGAGCAGAATAGCGCTGAGCTTAAAAGAATAAATGAGGAAAAAGAACTCAAGTATAAGGAAAAAAATAAACTTGACAAACTGCTTTTCTCATTTATCAGAAATGCTAACGAAATTCGTGATAAAAAAACTAAAACAGATATAAACATAAGACAGCTAAAAAAATCCCGCGAGGGTTTGAATGCAGAGCTCAAAAATTTATTTGGCAAGTTAAAATTCTTCCATCAATCTAAATTCGAAAAGCCGAAAGTTTCTCCCGAAAGCATAAAGAAACAAATTGATGCGATACAGTTCTCAATTGAAACCGAAGCCTTGAGTTTTGAACGTGAAAAAGCATATATGGAAAAGACACGCGCACTAAAAACTCAATTTGCTGAAATTCAGAAATCTTTTGGAAATATTAAAGATTCAAAAGTGTCTAAAAAAGATATTTTTGACAAGAAAAAAGTTGCTGATGCAACACACGAAAAAATAATTAATTTAGCTACTGAGAGCTCCAAGGATTTTGAAACTCTTACAGATTTATCGCGCAAGATTTCAGATATCAAGAAAAGGAAATCTGAAATGCAAATTTCATTAAAAGACTACAAAGATAAAATTGAAGCTCTAAATCAAGATTTGGAAACTTGTCTTAAGTTATGGTCTGAACTTGTTCCACAAGAGCCATCAGTCAAAAGGCCAATTATGGACGTCATTTCAAAGCTAAAAGAAAAGAAAGCTTTCACAAAAGACGACATATTAGAACTGCAAAGAAAAGCATTCAGGCAGAGATAAGACTTTCTGTCAATATTGAACATAAATAAAAATAAATAAGCTTGTCCTCACTTCTTTGCCGATGGATATTGATAAAAAGAAGTTAGCAAGTCAATTCTCTAAAGATTGGAAAAAACATTACAATCTAGAAGTATTTGCAAATCGCGGTTTCATAAGAAAGAGGTGTAACTCGTGCAAGAAATTTTTCTGGACATCCGACAAAAAAAGAACGAAATGCGGAGATAGCACTTGCGAACCTTATGGTTTTATTGGTAAGAAAATTAAAGGCGCAACAGATTACACCGGAACTTGGTTTAAATTTTCAGATTTCTTTGGTAAAAATGGCAGAACTACAATCAATCGCTATCCAACAATTGCAAGATGGAGGGATGATACTCTTTTTACACAAGCTTCCATTTATGCATTTCAGCCGTATGTAGTTACGGGCGCAGTAAGACCTCCGGCTAATCCATTAGTAATGGCGCAGCCCTGTTTCAGATTTAACGATTTAGAAAATATTGGTATAACACAAAGACATTACTCGGGATTTGTAATGCTTGGGCAGCACAATTTTATTTCATCGAAATTCGGGCACAATACAAATTGGAAAGACGAAGATATAAGATTAGTTTTTGATGTTATGAATAATTTCGGAATCAAAGATCAAGATATAACTCTTTCAGAAAGTGTCTGGGCGGGCGGTGGAAATGCCGGTCCTGCATTCGAAGGATTCTACAAAGGAATGGAATTTGTAACAACTGTATTCATGCAATATCAAGCTACTCCGTCTGGTTTGAAAGAATTACCAATAAAAACTATTGATTTCGGATGGGGTTTGGAAAGACTTGCATGGCTGCTAAACGGAACACCAACAAGTTACGAAGTTGCATTTGATCCTGTAGATAAAAAATTCGCTAAAGAATTAAAATTAAATTTAAACAGCGCTTTGATGAAAAAATATGTATTAAATTCTGCGAATATGGATTTAACAGAAATTGATGCAAACAAAGCTTGGAAAACAGTTGCAAAAAAAATAAAAGTAAATGAAGAAAAATTAAGAACAGAAATAGAACGCGTACAGGCATTCTATTCAATTTTGGATCATTCGCGTACTTTATTATTTGCTTTAGCTGACGGCGGTTTGCCTTCCAATTCAGGAGGCGGATATAATTTAAGATTTATTTTGAGAAGAGCTTTGAGATTGGCTGAAAAATATGGATGGAAAATCAAATTAGGAGATTTAGCTAGAGACCACGCACAAGCCCTTTATGGAAATTATAAACCTAGGCAAGTTGCAGATGTTGCTGGCAGAGAATTAATGGAAACTGGACAAATACCAATGTATCCTGAATTAGTAGAAGCTCTACCTGATGTAGAAAAAGTTTTGGCATTTGAAGAAAGCAAGCATCTAGAATCGCAGCAAAAAGTCGCTTCGGTTATGGGTAATATTTTCCAAAAGAAAAAGAAACTTACAACTGATGATTTAGTAACCCTTTACGAAAGCAAAGGCGTCCTGCCTGAAGATATTAAAGCTCAAGCAGATAAGGATAAAATCAAATTTGAAATTCCTTCTAATTTCTATTCCGTTTTAGCTGACAGACATACAGAACAAAAGGAAACAAGGCCAAAAGACTTGATAAATATAAAGGGCTTTCCAGAAACTAAAGCGCTTTATTATGATGATGAAAATCTAAGAGAGTTTACTGCTAAAGTGCTTGGCGTTATAGACGGCAAATATGTTGTATTGGATAAAACTGCATTTTATCCAACTGGCGGCGGTCAGCTAACAGATACCGGAACATTAAACGGCAAAGAAATATTTGGAGCAGAAAAAGTTGGCGGTGTTATTTTACACGAAGTTCTAACAAATGTTTTCAAAGAAGGACAAATGGTTGTTGGAAAAATAGACTGGGAAAGAAGAAAAGCTCTTACACGAAATCACGATGCAACGCATATAATTAATGGTGTTGTGCATTCTTATCTCGGACACCACGTTTGGCAGGCTGGCTCAGAAGTAAGTCCAGATAAAGCCAGATTAGATATTACGCACTTTGCACCACTGACACAAAAAGAACTACAAGATATAGAAAAACTTGCAAATGAAGTGGTATTTTCCGATGTACCAATTACAAAAATAACTTATCCGAAAGATCAAGCAGAAAAGAAATTTGGATTTAGAATTTATCAGGGCGGATTTATTCCAGGAGCAGATATAAGAATTTTAGAAATAAAAAACATAGATATAGAAGCTTGTGGCGGAACACACGGTAGCAAAACAAGCGAAACCGGATTTATCAAAATTCTAGGCAGTAAAAAAATACAGGATGGAGTTGTGCGAATTGAATTTACAGCCGGACCTAAAGCTATAGATGAACTTCACAGGAGAGAGAATCTTTTGCACGAAGCGGCAGATGTATTTTCTGTTCCTATTGAACACGTACCCCAGACTTCCAGGAGATTTTTTGAAGACTGGAAGAAATTGAAGAAAGAAGTTGAAAGATTAAAGCAGATGTCAAAACCGCTGCAACAACAGCAGCCGCAAGTGCAAACAAAACAAAAGAAGAAATAATTATACTTTTACTGGCATAATTGTTACCGAGCCGAACTTTTTAGTTTCTTTGGCGTTATATTTTGTGCTAGCCTCACCTTCAAACCAAGGTGCTTTGCCATTTGGCACTTGCTCATACCATTTCTGAACATAAAATGCCAAATCCCAGCCGTCAAATGGAAATTCTAGGTGATCATTTGCTTCGTAATGTCCGGAGCAAGGTATCCTGCCGGAATAAAATTCCCTTTCTTCTTCTGGCATTTCTGCAAGCCTTTTTGGAGTGCATCCCTGAAAGCCGTCATAGCAATGCCTTGTAACCATCGGGTCCAGACACAATCTTATCAAAATTGTCTCTAGAGGCAAAACAACTCCCTCGTCAGAGATTATTGCATTGCATTTTCGCCGAATTATAAAGGTAGGCTCCTCCTTCTCGAATTTTTTCAGCCTTGCTAGATAAAAGTTATATAATTTTTTGAAATATTTCTCATCTTCTGGATTTTCGTCCCAGTCATCCGGTCTCGGATCGCTGGGTGGGTCTTCGAAATATACTCTCTTGCCATTAGTTTCATAGCTGACAACAAAGCTTGGCCTTAGCTTTTGTTCGTCTACCTGAATGCATCTTAATCGTCCTTCCAAATCATTAGTTTTTGCCTTGTGCTCTTTATCCGAAGGGCAAATGTCATGCTTTGTGTAAGGCAGCTCAAATTTTGAGTAAAGTTCACTGATTTCTCTTTCGTGCCATAATCTTTGGAAATTCTTGTTTTGTTTCACCCAGTTTTGAATGAAACCAATCATTCCGTGAACATCCATTTCATACATTACTGTTCTCTGGCTACCCCATCTGGCGCTGTCAAGGCACTCTCCTAGAAGCTCGCCTTTCATGTTATTGCCTTGCATCAAGAATTTTGCCTGATCCTTTGGTGCCCTATTAGATTTATCCCCGTCGGAATTCAGCGTATTAGGCTCTTGGCCTTGGAAAACTCTGATGAACGTATATGGCAAACCCATAACAAAAGCTAAAACTAAAGAAATAAATAACTTCTGCAATTACTTTCTTTATTAGACCTTTGCTGGCGTAGCTGTAGCCGTCTCTGCTGGAGCTGTAGCTTGTGCCACTGCAGCGGCAGCTGCAGCTGCTTTCGCCTTTTCAAAATCAGATTTTAATTTTGTAACTCTAGATTTCCATTCTTTCTGTTTTTCTATAGTAAGAACAATTGTTTCAGCATTAATTTGCTTATCAAACTTTCCCTCATTTACTTGTTTTGTAAATTCCTTTGGATGCATTCCTTCTACTTCAAATCCTAAACTTACACAAGTACCAGCTAATTCTTTAATTATATCTTTCAAAGTATTTCCAAGAGAATTTTCCTGCTTAATTTTTGCAACTTTTATTAAGTGCTCAATTGTTAAAGCTGATATGGTCATACTTCCAGCTTTGCCTGAGCCAGATTCCACTTCTGCTTCTTTTTTTAATAGAGCTGAACTTGGAGGAACTCCAACTTTTATATCGTAACTCTTATTTTCAATATCAACGAGAACTGTTACAGGAACAGTCATACCAGCCATATCGCCAGTCTTTTTATTAATATCAGAAACTACTTGACCTATATTTATTCCCTTGCCGGCTAGAGCTGGTCCAAGAGGTGGCCCTGCACTCGCTTTTCCACCCGTTACCATCAACTCTACTTTTTCTTGTTTTGCCATTCTAACTTTCTCCGCAAAACGAGATTAACAAAATCTCAAAGGATTTTGGTTTTTCCTGTTTTGCCATATTACTCTGTTACCTCGTCACTGAAAGTATCTTTTAACTCTTTCTGTCGAGCTTCGTCAGATGCTTTCTGCTCTGCTACTTGAGCAGCTTTAGTAATTACTTTTACAGAATCTAAACCAATTGTAATTGGGATTGGAACTGCAGCTTCCAATAATTCCAAAACAATTTGCTGTTTCTGCAAATCCACTCTTACTACTTTTGCTTTCTCGCCTTTGAACGGTCCTGCAATTACAGAAACTATATCTCCTTTATTTACGTCAATTGTTTCTGGTTTGAATTCAACTAAATGTTCTATTTCTGCGTAAGTTGTTGGAGTTCGTAGTACACCTTTTACATAAGGAACTCCTGCAGCAATATGTCTAATTACATCTGGATTGACAGCTTCAACAATTATGTAGCCAGTCATTCCATGAGGATAGATCAAACTGTGTACACCTTGCATCTTTTTAGTATTAGATGCCAAGAAATCCATAACTTGTCCTTCTCTTCCTATTGCTGTTTTTACGATAAATAATCCCATTAAATCCATCCCAATAATTGTATTATCATTGTTATTATGAAACCAATTATACCTATAATAGTTATTCCCAAGCCAGTTGCTTTTGCTGTTGCTTTGTACTCATCTAAACTAGGTTTTTTAGTAATTTTGAGAACTCTATCATACTCTCTTAATTTATTTATTATGTAAGTTCCCGCTTTTCCAGCGGGTATATTTAGCATAGCTACTTTTGGCAGGCTGATTTTTGGTATCTGTGGTATTTTTAGTTCCATTTTTGGTTGTGCCCGCGGCTGTATATCGGCTTTAGGTTGTCCGTCGGGAGAGCCCGACGTAGGTTGATTAGTATCCATAACAACACTGACAGGAAAATGTGACTTTAAAAATGTTGCCTAAAGGACATACCTATGAATTCTAACACCAACGAAATCCTTTGGTGTAAAGCCAAATTTGTCCTCCCTTATCTCAAACGAAACTATTACATATGTTGACAGCGCTCGAACCATAACTAAGCCTTCATAAGACAAATCTGGCTCTATCATCTCAAGCGAATAGTTAGTGTGAAGATCTACGGTTCTTGGAATTGCCACATCGTCTTTCCTTGCAAATTGGTCTACTTCGGCTCTGACTACTGAAACTTTTAGCCCATTTATGTCCCGATGAAATGGGAGAACTTTCACTGGCGCTTTGCTTATTATAAAATCCAAATCACGCTTTAACAAATCCTCATTCAAGCCTTTTTCATTGACGATGTTAAGTCTCAGATATTTTTCAGGAATAGTTAATCCATGGCGTATTTCATAACGTGCAGACTCTACAAGCTCGGTTTCTTTACTGCCATAATAGTTAAGACTTTTCATTGCGTTAATCAACAAACTCTATACCTAAATTATTCTGCAGGTCTTCTCTCTTCTTATCACTAAAAGTTCTATTCTTACCAAAGATCTGCGGACTTTTTACTCCCGTAATTACAAGCATAACTTTTATTGAACTCTGTAAATCAGGAGTCAATTGCGCTCCCCATATGACATTAGCTTTGTCATCAAGTTTACTTGTAATAGTTTCTACTACTTTCTTAGCTTCGTCAAGAGTCATATTTGGACCACCAGAGACATTAATCAAGGCACCAGTTGCGCCGCCAATATCCACATCCAACAATGGGTTCTGAACCGCTTTTTCAACTGCTTCTTTAGCTCTCTGTTCGGTATCAGATTCTCCTACGCCAATCATAGCAATTCCTCCGCCAGTCATAACTTGTCTTACGTCTGCAAAATCCAGATTAATCAAACCAGGTTTAGTAATTAATTCAGCAATTCCTTTTACAGCATTTGTCAGAATTTCATCTGCAACTTTAAATGCAGTAGATAATGGCAATGTTGGGGCTAATTCCAATAATTTATCATTTGGAATTACAATAAGAGTATCAACATTACTTTCTAATTTTTCTAAGCCTTCTAGAGCATTAGAAAATCTTGCATAACCTTCCATAGTAAACGGCATTGTTACAATAGCTACTGTAAGTATACCCATTTTTTTTGCAACTTCTGCAACTATTGGAGCAGCGCCGGTTCCAGTACCTCCGCCTAATCCGCACGTAATGAATAATAAATGCGAATCTCTAAGAGCTTCTTTTATGTCAGATTCTGTTTCTTTGGCAGCGTTCTCTCCAACTTTTGGATCTGAGCCAGCTCCCAAACCAGCAGTCAATTCCTTTCCAATTAAAATTTTCTTGTCGGCTACAGTTGCTATTAAATCCTGTGCATCTGTATTTATTGCGATTGTCTCTACGCCAATTATTCCTATCTCAAAAATTCTATTAATCGTATTGTTGCCCGCTCCACCTATGCCTATTACTTTTATTCTAGCTTTCTTACTAGCTAAAATTCTATGAAGTTCCTCATCTTCCTGAGAAACTACACTGCTTTCAAAATTTGCGGGTAGAGTAACCAACATTAACACCTCGAGCCAATTGTTAATTGTTAGTGACTTCTACGACGTATATAAAGATTTGTTTGCTGAGAAATAATTTTTCAATAACGCCAACAAATTAGGCGATGTCTATCGGTTTTCCTTTCGCTTCCAGCACAAATTCTTCAAGTTTTTTCTTGAATAAATCTATGAATTTCTCGTTAGGTTTGGCTTTAGCTTTGACTTCTATCTTATCACCAAATTTTATACTTTCTGTGTTGAAAAACATATCACTTATAGCTTTTATTTTATCTTCAACTTTAGTAATTTGTTTATTTAGCTTAATAGTATAGACTAAATTTCTTCCTGAAAGCGGATGATTGAAATCTAATGTAACTCTACCGCCTGTTACAGAACGAACTGTTGCAATTGCACCATCGACAGTCAATCTCAAGCCCGGAAATGGTGAGAGGTCCTTCTCTTTGAATGTTTTTAGCGGTACAAGCTGAATTAATTTAGGATTTTTAATTCCAAATGCGTCTTCTGGTAGCAACTCTACTGTAATTTCTTCTCCGATATTATGACCTTCCACCGCAGTTTCTATTTTAGGAAATATTTTGCCTGCTCCTAAGCATATCACAACCGGCTCGTATTTTCTCTTCTCATCAAATACTTTATTTTTCTTGGCATCTTCAGCATTTGTTAAATCGAAAACCTGCTGGCTGCCTTTGATTCTTCCTATAAAATCTATTTCTACAAAGTCGCTGTGTTTTAACATAAAAGCACTGCAAGAAGACTATTTTTAAGGATATCTATGTTCATATTTTCATGAAATATCATTCAATAGCTATTTCCGGTCTGCCCGGGGCTGGAAAATCAGGTTTAGCCAAAAAATTATCTATCGATTTAAAGTGGAAGACTTCTTCTATTGGGGAAATTTGGAGAGAGCGTCATAAAGAACAAAATATATCTGTGCCATTTGAAGATTATTGGAAAAATACAGGCATATCTGATAATAAAAAAATAAATGACGAATTTTTGAAATTAGTTAATAGAGGAAAAATAATAGCAGACACAAGATATGCTCACATTTACAGCGACAAAACTTTGAAAGTTTTCGTAACAGCGCCAGTCGTAATTAGAGCGTTAAGAGCATTTAAGTCCTCAAAATACATTGGGAAAGATTGCGAAAGTATTGAACAAATACTCGAAACGAGAGAAAAAGATGAAGTTATGATGGGTAGAAAATTATACGGAGATACGTATGATTACAGATCTCCAGAACATTACGATTTAATTATTGACAGCGGCTTGATGAGTGTAGAAAAAGAATATAACGCTATATTAAACAAAATGCAATTATCAATAGCGGCCACTTAATATTAAGTGGGACTGGCCGGATTTGAACCAGCGACACCGCCATCTTCAGTGACGTGCTCTCCCAGGCTGAGCTACAGTCCCAATGATATTGAAAATCTCGAGATTTTCAAGACCAGAAAAGCATCAGCTTTTCTTTGAATACTTACAGAAGATTAGTTTTTAATCTTAATCCTTTAGCACAAGAGCTACAACAGCGCATCCAAACTTATCTTTTATCTTAGGCGCTGCAGCCGCAAGAAATTTTACGCCATCTAATTCTATTTTTCTTTCTCTTGCCATATAATTTATTTCGCCAAGAGCTCTTTTCTCCGCTCCTGATATTGTGCCGCCTTTGCCTTTTCCAATTAGCATTTTATCTCCGAAAAATCCGAAACAGATTGCAACTGCGACATCTGCCTTAGAACAGTTATTCAAAACTAATCCTTCAAACTCGCCTTTCAAGTTAGATAGCTCTTTTTTGCTTTCTATAAACTCGCATTTTGGTATTTCAAAACTCTCAAGCCGTCTGAATTTTATTTTCTCTGTATGTGCATCTGACTGTGCATTCCTTTGTGCAAGTATTTTTGGTCCGTATCCAACTCCCCAAGTCAAATAAGCTATCATAATTTAATTTAGAAATTATAAGTAAATAAAAGTAGCGCCCAGAGCAGGATTTGAACCTGCATATCCTTTTGGGAAACAGGATTAGCAATCCTGCGCAATCTCCTGCAAAGGAGGCACGCGAAAGCTTGCCTTTCGCTTTGTACCAGGTTATGCGATCTGGGCGTAGGGCATTCCTAGGTGGACAAAATCTACCACATGCTGCTAACCTTGCCGTCAGCTCCATGCAGTATCTTACAAGCGTACCCTACTTAGGTTACCGTTGCTCTGTTCCCAGTCTGGCGGATTTCCAAAGTACAGCACCAAGCAAGGCTGCACTTCTACACCGACGAACAAGACAACATATAGTTGACTTGCCGCCCCAGGACTTTCGGCTCGGATAAAGACCGCTTTCCGATATAGGTGAGGCCTAATCACCCAGACCTAGCCCCTAGAAACAATCAATGCTATGCTTTTAAAAACTTAGTCGCTCGGTTCAATATACTCTAAAATCTCTTCTGCATAACTTGGGTTCTTTTGCTGCATATAATCAAAATACGGCCAAAAAGTTTTAGTCAATCTATCAGAAGATGAATGTAATTTATGACTTGCAAGCTCAGAAACAACTTGCATTTTTTTTCGTTTGGCTGCTCTCTCATAAATTTTCAATAAAACACTTGGATACAAATATGAATTAAATTTTGGATTCGGAGTGATTTTTGCCTGCTGCACTCCAACCAAACTTAATATTCTTGCATAAATCAAAAATCTCCAATGCTGACGTTTTCTTATTCTAGCTAAAAAACTGTCTGCTTCTGCTAATTTATTATATGCATAAGCTAATTCACCTTTTAATCTATATTCTTTTGTTACATTTTCATCCAGCCAGTAAATTAAATTACTTATATCATCACTAACATAATTTGAAGTTGTCAAAAGCAGCTCTGAATCAAATGATTTGTAAACTAATTTCATAAGATTCATTATATTTTCTTCTCTTTCTCTTCCCCACAATTTTATATCTTCAAGATTTATTTTTTTTCTGCCTTCTGACATTATCTGCAAATCATTTATGGCTGAACGCAAATCTCCGTCCGAAGCGCCTGCAAGTTTTCTAAGCGCTGCTTCTTCGTATTCAACTCCTTCAAATTCGCATAATTGTTTCAATTTAGAAATTATTAACAGAACTGGAATTGGTTTAAACTCTATTAAATCGCAATAGCGTCTAAGTGTTTTCAATTTAGACGAAAAGGCATTATTGGCAGTTATAACTATAGGATATTTAGATTCTTTTATTACATCAATTATTGCGCCGACTCCGCCTCTATCTTTTAGTCCATACATACCATCTATTTCATCAACTAAGATTAATTTTTTACTTCCGAACAAGCTCGCTTGTTTTGCTGCGCTTCCTAAAACGCTAATTACTGATTGTTCATTTCTCAAATCAGATGCATTCAGTTCTACAATTTCCCAATTCAGTTCATTCGCCAAGGAATAAGCAGCAGATGTCTTGCCTACGCCAGAACCGCCGTGCATAAGAACAGCTCTTTTTCTAACTCTTGGAAATTGGCTAGCGAAAATATATAATTTCTTTATATTTTCATACTGCCCTATTACATCCGATGTTTTCTTAGGACTGTATTTTTTTACCCAATAGCTCATAGCATAAATCAACAAGTAAAATTTAAATAAGTATATCTATGATCTATTACTATGGAAAAGAAAGAAGTAACAAAAGATTTTACAAAAGAAGAAGTTTATGAATACTTATTGAGTCGTACATCATCTGGAATATCAAGGAACGAAATCATACAAGAACTTAAAGACAAATTTGGCTTTAAAATGGAAGAAGCTGTAAAAGTTCTTGATGATTGGATAACTGTCTTCGGTGGCGGTGGTGGATGCGGTTCTAATTGCGGCTGCGTTTAGATTGACTTAAGTTTTGCGAATTCAGCAAGCAACGCTGCTAATTGTATAAACTCATTACTGCCTTCTACCATCCTAAATTCAAACTCTCCACAAAGTCTCGTAAGTTCAAGTTTATGTTTTTCTTCAATATCTAATTTCCACGTTTCCTTTTGAATTTGTTTTATTACATCTAACCCAGAAAGTCCGTGCCTTACAATTACCTCGTTTAGTCTTTCTTTTGCCTGTAGAAAGTTTCCCGCTAGAGCTGTCTTAACAATTAATTCTATTTCTTTTGGTTCAGCAAAACTTACTACTTCTTTTACCGTATCTCTTGTAATACATTTCCAATCAGAGTCATTTATCACTGTTCTTTCTACGGCTGCACACGCTTGCAAAAGATTTTCTGCTTTCCTCATATCACCTTCAGAAGCATCATAAAGAAGTTCAATTGCATCTTTATCAATTTTAAACTTCTCATTTTCCGCAATTTTATTAAGAATAGATGCTACAATGCCTTGGTTTAGAGGTTCAAATCTAAATATAGCACACCTGGATTGAATCGGAGCTATTATCTTAGAAGAATAATTGCAAGACATAATAAATCTAACAGTTCTTACGTAATCTTCCATAATTCTCCTCAAGGCATCCTGCGCTTCTTTAGTCAAAGCATCAGCTTCGTCCAAGAAAATAATTTTGAAAGGAATATCGTCGCGTATAGATTTTGTCTTGGAGAATTCTTTGATATTATTTCTTACTACATCAATACCTCTACTGTCAGATGCATTTAGTTCTAGAAAGCTATCTCTCCAATTCTCACCAAATAGTTCTCGTGCTATAGCCAATGCTGCTGTAGTTTTACCGACTCCTGCAGGTCCGGCAAATAATAAATGCGGGAAATTCTGTGACTTTACAAAAGCTCTCAATCTATTAGTAATATTGCTCTGCCCTTCTATTTCTGTAAGCTTTTGAGGTCTATATTTCTCTGTCCAGACTTCTATCATACCAATGCTGACTTAAGAACTCATAAAAAGGTTTAGACAGTTCACCCTAAATTTTTAAAGGTGCATTTTTTAGCTCTGCTATGAACTTTGAACCAGTTATATGGGAACCAGAAATACTTGATTTCTGGAATAAACAGAATATCTACACTAAACTTAAAAAGAAAGTTGCTAATGGTAAAAAATACAGATATTTGGACGGCCCGCCCTACACAACTGGCAAAATACACTTAGGACACGCTTGGAATTATTCTTTGAAAGATTGCTATGGACGTTATCTACGAATGAAGGGCTTCAATGTACACGATCAGCCTGGTTTTGATGCACACGGTTTGCCAATAGAAACTGCTGTAGAAAAAAAGCTCGGCGTTACAAACAAAAAAGAAATTGTAGAAAAAATCGGAATTGATAAATTCATAAAAGAGTGCGAAGATTATGCATATGAGCACATAAGTCCAATGATAACTGATTTCAAAAGACTTGGTGTCTGGATGGACTGGGACAATCCATACATTACTGTAAAAAAAGAATTCATAGAAGGTGCGTGGTGGGGAGTTAAACAAGCCTGGAAAAACGGCTATTTGTATAAGGGATTAAAATCAAATACATGGTGTCCAAGATGCGCAACTGCTATAGCCAAGCACGAATTAGTTTATAGAAGTGCAAAAGATAATTCTATTTTTGTAAAACTTCCAGTTGCAAATAAGAAAGATGAATATCTGTTAGTTTGGACAACGACACCTTGGACAATTCCATTTAACTTATTTGTAATGGTGCATCCAGATTTAGATTATGTTAAAGTAAAAACTGGAAATGAAACGTGGATAGTTGCAAATACTTTGGCAGAGAAAATTTTTGGTGTGATGGATAAACATTACAAAATAATTTCAAAATTCAAAGGAAAGAAATTAGCTGGATTAAAATATAAACATCCTCTTGCCGAATTTATTCCTGCTCTAAAAGATTTAATCAAATTAAAAAATGCGCATAAAATAATACTTTCAAAAGAATATGTAACTGCAGAAGAAGGTACGGGTTTAGTTCACGGAGCGCCTGGATGCGGTCCTGAAGACTTTGAAGTTGGAAAAAAGAACAAGCTTCCTCCATTTAACGAGTTAGATGAACACGGTCATTATTCTGAAAGGATGGGTAAATTTGTGGGCTTTAAAGCAAGAGAAGATGATATAAAATTCATACGAGCTTTTGAAGAGTTAGGAATAATACCGCACAAACAAATATATGTTCACGATTACGCGACTTGTTCAAGATGTCATACTGATATAGTTTACAGGGCTACAGAGCAATGGTTTTTTTCAACTAAAAAATTAAGAAAAACTATGCTGAAAAATGCTAATAAGATTTATTGGAATCCTGATTGGGCTGGCAAAAAACAATTTAGAGATTGGCTTGAAAATTTGGAAGATTGGAATATTTCAAGGCAAAGATTCTGGGGAATACCTTTACCAATATGGGTTTGTGAAATCTGTAGTGAAATAATAGTAGTTGAATCTACTGCAGAGCTAAAGAAACTTGGAGGAAAAGTTCCAAACGATATACATAGACCTTGGATAGACTCTGTAATATTAAAGTGTAAAAAATGCACTGGAAAAATGTCTAGAGTTCCAGATGTATCTGACGTCTGGCTTGATTCCGGCTCTGTAACATTTGCATCCACTGGGGACAAAGACTTTGTTGCAGATTTTATAGTTGAAGGTAAAGATCAAATAAGAGGATGGTTTAATTCTTTGAATTCATTTTCAACAGTAGCAAGAAAAATTCCTGCTTACAAATCCGTATATATGCACGGATTCATTAACGACGCTCAAGGCAGAAAAATGTCTAAATCAGAAGGTAATGTAATTTCACCTTACGAAGTATTCAACAAATATGGAGCCGATGCATACCGATTTTATATACTTGGCGGCAGTAAACCAGGACTGGATCTAAATTATAATTTCCCAGACATAGAAGCTAAAGTCAGTAATCTACTAGTATTATGGAATACCCACAAATACATAATAGAAACTGCAAAATTAGCTAAGTTAAATCCATCAAAATTAAAATCGCGCAAATTACAAATCGAAGACAAATACATGCTTTCAAGATCAAATACAATTGTAAAGAAAGTTACAAATTTATTCGATAAACATTATTTCAATGAAATTCCGGCAGAAGTAGAAAATTTATTCCTGGAACTTAGCAGATGGTACATAAAAGCCACGCGAGAACGCGATGATACAGATGTAATTTATGTTCTTTATCAAGTATTTATGGATATTTTGAAGACGTCTTCCCCGCTCATACCATTTATGACAGAAAAAATGTATCAAAACTTTAAATCTGAATTTAAATTAAATGAAGAATCAGTTCATTTGCTTAATTGGGCGAATGTAGATGAAAAATCAATTGATTCGAAATTGGAAAGCGAGATACAACTGCTTCAAAAATTAGTTTCCGACATACTTGCATTAAGGGAGAAAATAAAGCGTGGTTTGAGATGGCCAATTAGAGAAATAATTGTTGTAACAAAATCTGCAAAACTCAAGAAAGCTATTTCGTCTCAGAAATCTTTGATAAAAGATTTTACAAATATAGTTAATATAATTGCAACCGATAAGATGCCAGATGGAGTATCACGCGAACTTAAGCCAGACTACAATAAATTAGCTCCACAATTTAAAGAAAAGACAACAGAAGTTATAACAAAACTTCATCGAAGCAGTCATCAAAAAATATTTGAGCAGCTCGATATTGAAGGCTTTTACGCTTTTAATTTCGGGGATGAGGAATTTGAACTTCCTAAAAATAATTTCATAATAGAAAAGAAACTTCCAGATAACCTAACTAATTTGGACGGCGAAAACTATGAACTTTATGCTTATACTGATGAAACTGCAGAAATGATAGCTTCGGGATATGCAAGAGAATTTACAAGAGCCATACAATCTTTAAGAAAAAAAGCTGGCTTGCAAAAGCGCGATATAGTTCCAATAAAAGTATTTGCTAGTACGAATCTCATAAGTATGCTTCAGAACTATTTGCCCGAAATTGAAAAGAAAGTAGGCGCTAAAAGCATAGAATTTACAGACAAACATCTGGCAGAAAACAAGAAGCATTCGGCCGAAATGAAGATACGAGATGAGCACTTTTTAGTAGGTTTGTGACCGGCATATTTTTAAAAGACTTTTTAAATGTATCTTTTGATTTAAATACGTGCTTGGAGGCGCCTATGATAAAAGAAAATATAAAATCAGTTGGTCGTACTATAAAAACTAAAAGAAAAGCTATATCTGGAGTTTATGCAAAGACACAAAATGTTGTTGTTTCCGCTTCTGTTAATAGAGATTTGCCGCTTGAAAAACTCGCATCAAAACTTGATAGAGCAGAATATAATCCAGAACAATTTCCTGGATTAATTCTAAAAATGGATGCGCCAGTAAAAGCATCTGCATTATTATTCAGCTCTGGAAAAATAATTTGCACCGGAACCAAATCGCTTAAAGATGCGAAAAAAGCTATTGGAGAAATAGTAAGAAAATTGGGTGCGATTGGACTAAAAGTAAAAGGCGATACAAATATAGTAATACAAAATATGGTTGCTTCCGGCTCAGTCGGCGGAAAACTAAACCTAAATGAAATTGTTTTCAAGTTCGAAGATACAGAATACGAACCAGAACAATTTCCTGGACTTGTTTACAAACTTCCGGAACCTCCTGAATTACCGGGTGCAAAAATTACATTCTTGTTATTCGGAACTGGAAGGATCGTAATAACGGGGGCAAAATCTGAAAAAGAGATTATTGAATCTGTATACATCTTAAGAGACAAATTAAAAAAGGGCGGAGAGCTTCATTCCTAAATGAGAAAAGCTCTAAAGGATACTCCGCTCCGTGAAATAACTCTTAGGAAATATGAAGAGCCTACAAATCTATCTGGCAGAGAGCTTACTAAAAAATTTCTTTTGTCTATCGGTTTATTGCAGCCAGGTGAAAGCAGAGATATAATTGTTGATATTTTTCATACTCTTTTGCTTGCGAGAAAAAATAAGGAACATATAGACATACCGCAATTTACACAAAAATTAAGCAATAAACAAGGAGCTTCTGCTCCAAACATAAGACGACAGCTGCGAAGACTAAGGGATTTGAAACTAATAGAGAAGACATCTGAAGGATATAGAGTTAATGAATTTGGCTCACTGCAGCCCATCATTAGTGAATTTATTTTGCAGTATATTGTAAATCCAGCTGTCGAAAGAGTAAAGCAATATGCCGAGCAGCTTGATAAGCTTTCAGAAAATTAACAAATAAACTACTATCAAACTCGCTATTAACATTTCAAGTTTTCCGCCGGTTCTAATAAAACCCCGTATTCTATACGATGAAAAAGGATGGAATAATTCTAAACCGCCTATTGTTATTATATCAGAAGCTAAATGCGATATATAACCTATTAAAAACCCTGCAAAAAGTTCTGGCGGCAAGTCGAATAAATTAGGTATTACATAAGTAGCTATTAGAAAAATAGCTGCGGGGATAAATATCGAATGCATAATACCTCTATGACCGCTGAAAATTCTTACCATTTTAGACGCTGTTGGATGCTGTTTTGAAATTGTAGAATGTTTGGAATCTAAATCGGGCAGCATCGCCCCTAATATAAGTGTAGCTGCAAAGAATATTTGGAGAAAAAGACCTTCGGGAGTTCCCATATATTTGATATATATACTTCCAAAAAGAACTGCGAACAACAAGTGAGTGGTGCCTAACATAAGAATAAAGTACTATAATAGAATAAAAAATGTTAGGATATCGCCATCTAACATAATCTCGCATTTTACTTAGTGCGCTATTATTTCTTTGGTTCGAATGTTTTTGACAGCGAATCGAATAAATCAGCAACGTCCTGACCGCGTTTCGTCAAAGCAACAAGTTTCAATCGTCCTTGTTTCTCGAACTTTACCAAATCTGCCTTCTCCATTTTCTGGAGCAGGTGGACTGTGTGAGAGTAAGTACATCTTGAGTCTTTTGCAAGCATCGATGGATACTTCTCTTTGGCATTTCCACGTGTCAAACACATTAGCAATTCTATCGGCTTATCGCGCAAGAAAATCCTTGAACCTTTTATTTTTTCGTTTCCGATCAACATATAGTGTTTAACAAACAATAGGTTTATATAATTTGCTAAAAAAAGTCAGATAACAAGCTTACCGCGACCTTATTTGTAATATTGTTAACATCTCTTGGCGGTGAGAGCTCTACTAAATCTATTCCCCTTACTTTTCCGGTTTTTTTCAGAAATTCCAGCAATTTTTTAGCTTTTTTCGGACTTATGCCATCTTTTTCCGGCCAGCCTGTACCTGGCGCATACTTAGAATCTATAAAATCTATATCGATTGATACATAAATATCGTTCAAATTCTTTACAAAATCTTTAATTGCTTCTAAATTTGGTTCCTTACTAACTCTTAGACTATGAGATTTAGCAAATTCTTTTTCTATTCTGTGGATTTTTCTAGCGCCCAATACTAAGACCTTATCAAAGTTCTCCTTTTCTATCAAAACTCGCAGCCAATCCTCGTGAGTTGGTGGATAAAAATTATCCATACAGTCTAAATGAGCGTCAAATACAATTAAACCACCTTTAGAATATTTTTCCAAAAAAGCTTTGACAAGCCCATAAGAAATTGAATGATCTCCGCCTAAACCAATCACGAAGTTATTTTTATCGTACTCCTTTTTAGCAGCTTTTCTGATAATTTCAAGTGTGTTGGAAAAATCGCCTTCATCTATTGTTACGTTTTTCCAAACTCCTTTTCCTCCAAGCTCTTTCTGGAGGGCATCTGGACCTTTAGAAGCACCTCTACGATGCGATTCTACTATGGAAGCATCATATGGTATTTTTAGTACGACTGTCATACTTATATGCCAAGATATATAAATAAAAGCGTTATCTGTTGTATATGGCCTATAAAAAACGGCATAAAAAATCTAACTTAATTAATAAAAGATCATTAATAACGCAGCTTAAGCGGCTTGATTATGGTCATATTCAATTTACGAGGCTTCTTGCACCCATATCATTTGTTATGGCTGGACTTACTCTTTTGAAAGTTTATGAATTAAGTTTCACAATCGAACAAATAATAATGTTGGCTGGCGGGGCGCTCGCATCTATGTATATTATTGGCTTAATTTGGGATAACACTGGTTTAGTTGAAGAAGAAATAGAATACATAAACGAGAGAAATAGATTCGTAAGAGTTATGCTGAAAAAGAATTGGATAAGAAAACTCAGCAAAGCAACAATAAAAGTATAATCAGTCTACTGTCTAAATCTCCTAAAGAAGTACAACAAGAAGTTATTAAAATACTACAAGAGAAATTCAATCTATGGGTTTCCTGCAGGATAAAAAAAGTGATTTTTATTATAAGCAAGCTAAAGAACAAAATTATCGAGCTAGAAGTGCTTTCAAGCTTTTAGAAATACAAAAGAAATTCAACCTAATAAGAGCCGGCGATAAAGTTCTGGATTTGGGAGCTTCCCCGGGAGGATGGAGTCAAGTTGCGCTTGAATTTATAGATGGAGGGAAAGTAATCGGAGTTGATAAAAAAATACTTTCAAAGCTTAATGGGAATTTTAAATTTGTTTTTGGTGATTTTACAGAAGAAAAAACTTTAAACGAAATAAAAGAACACCTTAGCGGCAAAGCGGATGTTGTATTATGCGATGCTTCTCCAGAATTTTCCGGAATTAAAAGTATGGATATGGGCTTAAGTTTGGAATTAAATAAAGCTGCTTTAGAAATTGCGAAAGATCTTCTTAAAATAAAAGGCAAATTTGTTTGTAAAACATTCAGAGGTGTTGGTTTTCAGGAATTTATTAAAGATGTAAAAATACATTTTATAGCTGTATCTATATTTAAACCGAAATCTTCCAAATCCGATTCGGCAGAGATATATTTAATTGCAACTGGATTTAGAAAAGCACAATTATCAAAGTTGTAAATATTATTAGACTTCCCAAATCTCCTAAGGCAGTATTTACTGGTATCAGGAAATTATCTGGGTCTTCGCCTTTTTTGAATATCATCAAACCGCCAATTACAGACGTAAAAAGCATAAGAATTACTAAAAGTGAAACAGACATTATAGCCATTAACAAAATTTTAAGCATTACGAATAAATCGAAATCAAAACCATAAAGATGTCCTAATACGTTTGCTGCTATAACTAAATATACTGTTATTATGAATGCTGATACCACTATATTTTTGTAAAGTTCTATAAACTCTATAGAGTTGGACCAATCTTTGCCTATTTTACCAGTGAAAAGCATCGTTGTAAATCTTGATGAAATTATAGTCCCAAAACTTCCAATCATATTATTTATCGCTGGCATAATTATAAGGAGTGGAAGGAACAAAATTAATTTTTCGTGGATAGTTGCGGCTGCAACTCCGCCAATACTGCCTAAAATAGAAGTCAATATTACAATTTTCAAACTTTCTTTTATTATTTTATGATATATTTTCATATTACTATTATAATCGCTAGCAGTAAGCTGGCAACTCCTATAATATCTCCAGTAGTAGTTGCAAATGGCCCCATTACATTATCTGGATCAATTTTATGCTTGTAAAACCAAAATGTTGCAAATATAGTTAGAGGTACGGCTATAAGATTTGAAATTACAGAGCCAAGTATTGGTATATAGATTAAACTTAGTAATGTAACACCAAAAAGAAAATAACTAACAATGTAAGCAAATATTCCTAATACCACTGCAACAACTAATGCTAATGTAAAAGCTGCCAGTATATTTTCAATTATTAGTTTATGTCTCTCTGATCTTTCCAGTCCGATATGCAACTTTTCACCAAGTCTTGCAGCGAGTGAACCAGTAATACTTCCTCTCATTTCGAGGAATCCAGGGATTAAAATAAATAAACCTGGCAGAAGTAAAAGTTTATCGACTTGAAAAACTAATAGAGAGCCAGCTACAAGAGCTCCTGTAACAGAGATAATTTCTGCAGTAAAAACTTCCTTAAAGTTTTCTGATATCAATAGGCTTTACCTCGAAAAGATTACTGTTACGTTATTTATAAATGTTCAATCGAGAACTTTTAACTTACCTTTTTTTGGTTCATATATATCGCCAGACTTTAGTAAGCCAATGATAACATTTTTTCCTTCTTCTTCGTCCAAACCTGATTTCGATATAACTTCTTCGAAAACAGCACCATCATTTCCAGACAGCGAACGTATTATGTCTAAAACTGTTTTAGATATATTTTGATCTGCTCGCTTTATCTCTTCCTCGGCTTTATCCTGAGAAATTTCTATTTTTATTTCTTGCTTTACTTCTGACTTTGGTTTTCCGAGTAAAAGTTTATGTACGACTACCCAATTTGGATCTTCTAAATTTCTTATTATTTCCGGTGCGAGATAAATCTCTTCGTTATATTCTTTTATTTTGCCGCCAAATCTTATGAGTTTACCAACAGCTGTATTTTCTATTTTTATTACATCTGGACCAAATGCTTTAACTCTTATAGTTTCGCTTCCGTCATCTAACGTAATAGAACCATAATTCCCGTCTTCGGAAACAAATTTGGAAACCACCGTGGCTACTAAATTTACTCTCGAAACGTGCTGTCCATCTACAACTATGTAGCTCGGATCCCATCCCGATCCCTTTATCACTTCTCGCGTTATTATATCATTTATCCAAATTCCTTTACTCGGCAGTCTTTTTTTCGTTTGTAATGTTACCATTAACCCATCCTCCCTATTGAACCTGGGCGAGGTTCATATATGTCTCCCCGCGATTTTAATTGGTCTAATACCGATTCAACTTTATCTCTTTCTATTCCTTCATTTGCTGCTTCCTGCAGCAATTCATTAACGCTTATTATTACTTTTCCTGTCTTTTTTATTAAATCATCTATTAATCTTTTCACTATCCCAATCGGGCTTCTTTGCAATGCTGTTATTCCTGTCGCAACCCTATCTATATCGAATCTTCCTGTTTCACTATCATATGCAACTTCTTTTAGCGAAGTTCTGAGTATATCTACGGCGCGTATAGCGTCCTCTCTCGTTACTTCCTTCGACAATCGAATTTTTGCAGACGCCTCCGACAATCTTACTAATGCTTCTAGTTGTCTTGCGGAAATAGGAATAGGTTTTACATCACCTTCCAAACCAATAACAGTAGAACGCAAATCGACATAAAATTTTTGTATTTCTTCGCTAGCGCCGTCTGTTAAAACAGGAGAGCAGGTTTGCTTCGCATAAGCAATATATTGTCTTAATAATTTTTGACTAATATCTTGGCTTGTGCTTACATCTGCTTTTTTTGCTAATCTCAGTATGTGAGAAGCTATTCTTATATCATTATCTTTGCTAGGTATATCTTGAACTGTGAAAATTAAATCAAATCTGTTAATTAATGCTGGAGGTAATTGGATTTGTTGCGGTATTGGATTAAAACTATTAAATCTACCAAATTTTGGATTTGCCGCTGCTAATACGGAAGTTTCTGCGCGAAGAGTTGCGTGAATATTTGCCTTTGCAATTGTAATAGTTTGCTGTTCGAGAGCTTCGTGCATTGCGCTAGTATCTTCTTGACTCATTTTGTCCAGCTCATCGAGCATAGCTATACCTTTATTACAAAGAACTAATGCTCCGGCTTCCAAAGCCCATCCGCGCATAAATTCATCTCTTACTACTGTTGCAGTTAAACCAGCCGCGGTAGAGCCTTTTCCCGCCATATACCTTGCTTTCGGTGCTAAATATGAGACATACTTTAGCAACTGCGATTTGCCGCTGCCCGGATCGCCTACTATGAAAACATGTATATCTCCTCTCGTGACAGTTTTATCGTCTCTAATTTTTTTAACGCCTCCGAATAATTGCAAGACGATTGCCTCCTTTATTTTTCTGTATCCATATATGGAAGGCGCAATTGAATCAATTAATCTTTCATATATATCGGAACGGCTGGCAAGCTCTTTGATTTTTTTCTCTTCTTCTGTTGTAACTTCAAGATTTATGAAATCTTCCTGCTGTGCTTCTACGCTATTGCATTCTATTGCTAAATCATACGTCGTACTTTGTCCGCCAGTTTTAAGCGGTATTGGAATTTCATTTACAACACCGACAACAGTAATTCTATTTCCAGGATATCTTTTTGATTCCAAACCTGGAGCGAGTAAATCTCCTTCTAAGAAAACTGAAATCTTTTTCGGCTGTTCGCCGCCCGCTAACATTTCTGGAATTTCTTCTATTACTAAGCGCTGAACATCGACCATTTTTCGTTCAAGCATTTTGAATCTCCCCTTTCTGCCGCACTGGCATGACATAGGTTCTCTTAATTTTGAAGTATTTTGTTCAATTAACATCGTAGCTGCGCAGGCTGGACATTGAAATGTTGCAGAAATTACTTTTGGTCTGACATCTGAAGATTGGCGTATCAAACCTTCGGTTGAAATTAATTTGCTAATATGATTGCTTCTTATACTTCCGATAACAACTGTTGCAGATTTAGGCAAATTCACAAACCTAGCACAAATCGATGTTCGCATTTGTGACAAATCAAATTGCTTTATTGCATCTTCTGCCGCACTCTTCACATCTTGAAATTCATCTATTAATTTATCAGCTAAATCCAAATCAAATTTAGCTAAAACATTATAGTCTATTAACAAATAGCCTTTATCTTTTCTTATACTATTGAGTAAATCTTCGTAATAATATCTATCAATAAATCTTCGGAATTTCTCCGTCAGCTGCTCGGTGAATGTCTGGACCTCCATAGAAAAAATAAAGTGGTGAAAAACATATAAAATGATTTGTATTCCAATCATTATATTGCTATAGTGAAGGAAAAGCTTTTTGAATACGTCTTTACTTTGCTGACATATGACAGTATCTGGTCAAAGAAATAAAAGTATGGACGACCTTCTAGGCGATATAGATCCACGCGTGATAACTATAACTCGTGACTTTCTCGCAGAACAAACTATTACGAATCCAAATGTACAATTTGTACGCAGAAAAACAGATATTGTTAACGGAAATAAAAAAGGATACGCTATAACAGGTATACTTTTAGAACGTACTAAAAATGGACCAAAGCCGCTACTTTCTGGCAGAATAGATATATACAGTCCAGCAGATTATGATATTTTTATTGCTTGCATAGATAAATCTTATATCTCTCAAGCTCGGGCTCTTAGAGACAAATTAAAAGACGAACTTTACAAATGACGGCTCGTTTCTGGGAAATAGATTTCGCAAGAGGCTTAGCAGTAATTGGTATGATAATTTTCCACGCACTTTGGCAGCTTAATTATTTCAGTTACACTACACTTAGCCTTTATTCTGGCTGGCTAGGATTATTTCAGAAAACAATTGCAATTACATTTTTACTTCTAGCAGGAATTGGTTTAACATTAAGTGCTAACAGAAGAGACGATTATAACTCGTGGTTTGTGAAACGCGGATTATTTATTTTCGGACTTGGAATGTTAATTACCACATTTACATTCCTATTTTTTAGAGAGGGTTTAATTTTCTTTGGTGTTTTGCATCTAATAGGTGCAAGTATTATTTTAGCAATTCCGTTTGCAAAACATATTTACGCCAGCATAATATCTGGATTAATTGTAATCATTGCTGGAGTTTATCTCCAAACTTTAACATTTAACTTTCCTTATCTTCTTTGGCTTGGATTTTTTTACCCGGTAACAACGTTTGATTACTATCCGCTACTACCTTGGTTCGGAGTAATTTTAATCGGAATTGCATTTGGAAACGTACTTTACAAAAACGGCGAAAGAATACGTGAATTAAATAATTACGATAATGTTGTATCAAAATTAGGAAAATATTCTTTACTAATCTATTTTATTCATCAGCCAATCTTATTCGGATTGCTGATGTTGTTGCCTTACATTAAGTAAGATACAACAACAAGAATGCCAATACCGAGCAGTAGCCATAATAAACTATCCTGCGGGGCACTCTTTGAGAATATAACACGTGCCCATGAAGTACTCCTCCTTGAAGTTTGCGATCTTCTTCGTCGTGCCATTTTGTGGTACAGTTTACTATACTATATAAATTTATTCTTTCTCATAAATCAATGAAAGATTACAAAAATTATTACGAAAGCGAAGAATATTTGGAAAAATTAAAGAAAAGACAAAATTTAATTAAAATAGCTGGATTAATTTCAATAATTTTAATTGTGGTTTATATTTTTCCAAGAGATATACTTGCAGGACAAATAGAAAGTAAAAAATTAAGTGAAGATTTAACAATTGATTTGGATGACGGAAAAATAATTTTTGGAAATAATACTTATGAGAGATTACTGCAAATGTATTTGGCTGAACAAGAACACGAAATAAAAGTTTGTCTGACTGGAATAAAACAAAACCATAATTATATCATAACGGATTTATACGAACCTGAGATTATTTCACAAAGTTTTTCACACGTAAGTGCCGAACATTGTAATTCTGAAACAATAATACCTTTGCATAGTCATCCATTTAAGCACTGCATCTTCTCTCAGCAAGATATAATGTCGTATGAGAAATTCACGGAAATAAATCCAGATGCAATTGCGGGTTTAATGTGCGAGCCTGACAGATTTACTTTCTACGGTTATTAAGAAAGTTTTCTATTTTTAATATGTCTGCAGTTGTTCCAAGATCAAGCCAGTAATCTTTTACTTGAACAACAACAACATTTTCTTTCTGTGCAAGCAAAGTTAATGCATCTGTCAGTTCATACTCTCCTCTTGGCGATAACTTTATTTGTGCTAAATAATTGTAAATCTCTGGCGTAAATTTATACAAGCCAGTATTAATTAAATCGCCGACAAATTCCTTTGGCTTCTCGTGAATTCTTATTAGCTTTCCATCCTTCGCTGCAAGAACTCCGTATTTCTCCGGATTTGCAACCCTCAACCCCGAAATTGCCTGTTTGTGTTTTGCTATTTCTTTAATATCATCTGCGCTCCAAAGATTGTCTCCGCCTAAAACAATAAATTCATCATTTTTTGTAAATGATTTTGCTAAGCTTACTGCTTGTCCTGTTCCTTTTGGCTCTGGCTGCTCGATTAAATTTGCTTCAATATTGTATTCTTTCAAAAAGTCTGCAATCTTTTCTTTCATATAGCTTACAATCAAACAAATATCAGTAATACCTGCCTGATGCAAATTATTAATCACATATAACAGAAAGGGTTTGCCATTAACTTTGATAAGAACTTTAGGAATATTTTCAGTCAGAGGCAGCATTCGTGCGCCTTTACCAGCGGCCATAATTACAGCTTTCATAAAATAAGTTTAATACAAAGCAATTTAACTTCTGCTACTACGCGTAATGATCGCTGTTCTTCGGAATACTATTCGCTTCGGTTATATTTTTACGATATTCATCAAATTTTTCTGTCGAATCGCTAGTTTTTCCTTTCTCTAATAATTTTTTAAAAATCCATAGAGAGTTTAGAACTACAGTATATACGCCAAAATGTCCTGGATTTTCTCCAATTGAATCTCCATAACAAGGTAAGGATGTACCTCTACAAAACGCTACATAAAATTCTTGGTAATCTTTATCTACAATTACTTCTGCTCTGCTACATTCCATATACAGCTTTTTCATAAGATCTTCATTTTTTTGTCCTGTCGCTACATCACGAATGTTACGGAATTCTATTATTTTTTTATTTAGTTCTACAGCAAGTGGGTTAGTTCTATTATAATATTGGTTTACTGTACCGAAACTATCTAATATATAATTAACATCATTTAGTAAATTATCCTTAAGAGTCTTAGTATCTGTACCTGTAATTCTTTTCTCTAAATCTATCCAGGATTCTACCATACGCTTAGGTAAAATATTGCCTTAAAAGGCTTCTTGAACAGCGATTATTACTTAAATTCAGATATCTTATTTCAAATATGTCAATTTATGATAAAATAGGAATTGAACTTAAGCTAAGAGGTTACAGTAGAAATACTATAAAAGCTTACAATTTTCATCTTGAAAAGTTTTTTACATTCATTAATAAAACTCCAGAAGATGTTACATCTGATGATGCAAGAGCTTTTCTTGCGCATTTAGTTGATGATGAAAATTCGCAAAGAGTTTCAATCAAAAGTATGGCTCTTGCTAAGGCATCAATTCGTTTCTTATTCAAGGAAGTACTTAGGAAAACAGTTGATCTTCCAGAAGGAATACAAATACCAAAAAAAATTCCTGTTGTTTTGAGCAAAGAAGAAGTTACAAAATTAATTGATTCCGCTGAAAATAAAAAACATAAACTTATGATTGAATTCCTGTACTCTTCCGGTTTAAGAGTTAGCGAAGCTGTAAAAATAAAATCTGGTGATTTGGAATTAGACGCTGGAATCGGATGGGTGAGAAGCGGAAAAGGATCAAAAGACAGATTCTTTTTGATATCAAAAAAATTAAAACCAAAATTAGAATTACAAATGAAAAATCTAAAGCCCAGCGAACCATTATTTTTCGGGCGAACCGGAACTCTAACAGTTAGAGCAGTCCAGTCTATTATTTCAAAAGCTAGTGAAAAAGCTGGTTTGAGAAAAAAGGTTTCTCCGCATACATTACGCCATAGTTTTGCAACGCATTTATTAGAAAATGGAGTAGACATTAGAAAAATACAAGAGCTTCTTGGACACGCCGACCTATCTACTACACAAAGATATACACAAGTCAGTGCAGCAGAACTTAAAAAGATTCAAAGTCCGCTAGACAGCTTATGAAATACTTAGAAGGCGAAGAAAAACATACTGCGATAATTTATACGCGTGCGGCATTCTTAGAAGTTATAAATTCCGTTTGTGCAAAATCTAAACGCGGCGTAGTTATTGTAAAAGACGATAAAATAATAGGTAAAGGCGCAAACAATCCGCCCGGTGCTTTTGAATGTAATTTGAAAGACTGCTATGATATATGCAGGAATTATACAGTTCACGCTGAACAAAATGCAATACTTGATGCATTGAAAAAGAATAATAATTTAGAAGGTTCGCGCCTCTATCATGTTAAATTCAAAGATAGTATACCGCAATATAGCAGCTCTCCATCTTGCACAGAATGCAGCAAACTTATTCTGCAGTCTGGAATAGACGAAATTGTCTTAGAGCATAATAGTAATGAATTTGCACTTTATACTGCCGAAGAATTTCATTTACTTTCTTTAGAATACTTTAGAGATCATCAAACCCAACTAAGTAAATAACTCTGCTTAGTTTAAAGTCGTTCAAATATACTAGTCTTAAATATAGAATTTAATTTAAAAAAATACTAAGTGCTTGTCGCAACAAGCACAAAATAAGTTTAGAAAATAGTAACTATAAACTAGTAACTTCTTTTCTTTGCGAAACAATCTCTGCAGTAAACTGGCTTGCCTTCTGTTGGCTTGAATGGTACTTCACATTCTTGGTTGCATTCAGAGCAAGTTGCTTTATGCATTTCTCTTGGGCCGAAACTTCGTCTTCCGCTGTCTCTGCCCCCTTTGAAATCTCTCATTTTTCTCCTTAGCCTATTAGAAATCGTAACTTCTGATACGCTATATAAAAGTACATTATTTACGATTTATAAACCTTAGCCTCTTACTAAAGCAATGGAAAAATGGTATGTAATTCCGATAGTAATACTTTTAATCTTAGCCTCAACGTATATCGGTTATAAGGTAATTACTATGGAAAAAACAGCCCAAGATAGCGATACAGTAGACGTACATTATACAGGGAGTCTAGAAGACGGCACAATATTTGACAGTTCTGTCGGCAAAACTCCGCTAAGATTTACGTTAGGCTCTGGCCAGGTTTTAGAGCATTTCAATGACGGTATTATTGGAATGAAAGTAGGCGAAACTAAAGAAATTATAATTCCTGCTGGAGAAGGCTACAATGCTGGCCCGTTAGCAGGCAAGAAAATGATTTTTGAAGTAGAACTTGTTAAGATTTACTAAAAGATGGAAAAAACAAGTGAGCCAGTCAAAGTACTTGGGTTAAGTTTTTAAACATTAAAATGTCCCGTAGCGTATGGTTAGGAACTTGGAGACTTTGCTTGCTGCAATTCCTGCAGAAGCCAAGCTTGTGGATGAAGAGCCACCTTACAACTATGACTTGGGTATGGCAAATTTTATGGCAATTTCAAGTACTATGGGTACCCTAGGTTTAATAGGTTTGGGCTATTCGCTGGCTTATATCGCCACTGACCCTGGCGTTGATAGCATCGTCCTTTGTGGTATAATGGCTCCAGCATCAATTTTCGTAACTCTGACTGGTCTGGGCTGGGTATCTGCCACCAAGCATTATGCCTGTGCTTACAAAAGTTATAAAACCGACAAAGCTGATTAATTGCAATACCGCAAATCAAACTTTCCCGAGTTCTAGTTTGATGTCAAGCAAGAAATGATTTTTGAAGTAGAACTTGTGAAAATCTACTAGCCGTACTTAATTTTCAATGCCAATACGGTTGCTGCAAAGACCGCTGTAACTGAATTTGCTGCTATTAATGGCCAAGAATGCAACAATATACCGTAAGTGAGCCAAGCAATTACACCCGCTACAAATAAGGAATAAGTTATTAGTGAAATATCTTTCGTGGATTTGTCTTTCCACGTCTTAATTACTTGAGGCAAAAAAGCTATAGTGGTTAATGTAGCCGCTATAAAACCTATTAATTCTGTTAAAGTCATATCTTACTAAATTAAGTATCACTTTTTAAATTCTTATATAATTAGTATATTGCAAATAATTATATTCGCATTATCAACTATATCTGCAAATAAAAACGCTTATAAACAGAACTGGCTGATTGTGCCTAAATTAAAGGTGTCAACATGGAAACATTAGAATTTTATGACGTAAAATCCAAGAGGAAATTTAAAACAGACAAATACGAAATTCGTAAAAGAGATGTTAAAGGCAAACCACGCTATTTTGCAGTTTGCAAATCCCCTACAGGTACTTATGAATGCTGGAGAGTAGTGGGTAAAGAATTCGCTGGCAAAGCGAAGTAATTTCTTCTTAATTGTTATTTTATTTTTTAGTTTATCTTTTTATAAGATTATAATTACTATACTATACCGGAATTCATTTGATTATTACAGGTACTGAAAAAAGTTAATTAAGAATGCTAAAACTTATTTTAACTTGTATAAGATAACGTTATATTTTCTCACAATCTACTATACCTATGAATAGTTACATAAGAGATCTATACGTAGCAAATGCTAAAAAGATAAAATCACCTGAAGGCAGCTGGGACACTCTAGAAGTCACAATTTCCAAAATAGTTAATGGTGAAAAAGAACCAATTGGCAAATATAATAGAAATTATCCCAGTTTAGCAGAAACATTCTTCCCGTTTGTCAGAAATGGAAAACATTTAGCGCTTTATTCAAGAAATTACAGTTGCACTAGAATTATGGAACTGCCAAGCTGCGAAGATATTGGCGGAGAAGAGATTACTGAAAATGGTTTTTGTCCAGCAGAGTTTTATGTTCCTGTTTTTAGAGAATTTAAATTTACATCAGCGAACACGGGAGAGTTAATAACAGATTATGCGACGCAAAAGGACTGTTTAGAGTTAAAAGGAGATAGTTTAGAATTAGGTCCAATAACTTATTGCGACTTTGGTTTTGTATCTGGCTGTGTTTGGGGAGATGATACATCTTGGAAAGTAGAGTATCTTGATTTATCTGAAGCGGATAAAGGAATTTTAAAACGCATTGATAAATTTGATTACTTAGAATTACCGCACGGTATCAATTTGAAAGAAGCCATATATATGCTAAATTGGTCGCCAGAGCATCAAGCAATTGAAATTGCAGCTAGGAAAAGATTTGTATTGTAAATTAATTAGTTCGTATAATATACATTATACGAAGTTTTTCCACATAAATATATACAGGATTAAAACTTCTAATCATTACGTAAAGAGTTTATAGTAAGGTTTTATTGCTACTATTAGCGCTGCTACTAAGAAAACCCACCAATAAGGTAAGATATTGCTAGCGAAATATGCTCCGACTGGTAAAGCCACTAAAAAAGTTGCGAGTTTTATTAATTTTATATCAATCCAATCGTACTTCCTAATTTTCAAATTCATCCAATTAACTAAATCTTTCATATAAAATTCACACATTAAGTTTATTTAATTCTTCCCAAAAATTCTGAAAATCACATTGATAAAAATTGTAAGCTTTGATTAAATGTTTTAATCGGCTTTTATTTCCTTATCTTCGTGCTTATGTACTTCTAACATATTTTTATGTATTTTTGGACGGATTTTAAACTTAGTTTTTTTATCAACTTTTAGTGATCTCGCGATTTCTTTCGGCAAAGTAATAGCCCAGCTGGAGCCGATTTTTATAGGCTTTCGATGATAAAATGGTTCTAATTTTTGAGCTTCTAATTTTTTTAGAGCCTTTAAAGCGAGGTGTTCTGGAAAAATTCTTTTTCCGCAATTTCCGCACCGCTGCGCCTCTACACGTATGTCATTGAAACTAACGTACGTTTTTTTCATTTCAATTCCGCAGTCCATACAAAATTCATTCGCCATAGCCAATACCTTCGTGTTATTAATATAACTAAATTAAACTATACGTTTAACTATATATAATTTATGATATAACTAAAAGTTAAACCAAGATAATAGAAGATACTAATTTTCTTCTATATAGCAATTCACGAAAAGTGTGAAAGTTTGCGAAATCACTAAAAATACCGCTGGGAAAAGAAAATCTAAAAAGACCTAAAAAATACAAAAGGGGAAAAATTAAGCTAAAACAAATAAATGAGTGAGAGAAACAGAAGAAATATACCTAAGAATTAATCCTTTCATAAAATCGCATCATATAAGATTTGTCTTGCCGAAGCGAGATTGGCTAATCCATAGATTAGACTTATTTGCAATAAGGTAATCCTTAAAAAGTGAGAGTTGTAACAAAATAACGGGAAAAAGAGATGCTAGCATACGTTTTGTTGGGAGTAAATCCAAATACAGAAGAAAAAGTCTACAAGAAGCTACAAAAATTTTCTGAAGTTAAAAGTGTTAATTTACTATTCGGTAGCTGGGATGTTATGGCTCAAGTCGAAGTGCAATCAGTAGCAAGTTTAAATGACTTTATGATAGATAAGATAAGAAAGATCCCAGAAGTTACGTTAACAGCTACAATGGTTGTAGCAAAGTGAGACATCTAATATAAATTTAAAATAAATCAACTGGCTTGAACAGATTTCTTTGTTTGTGCTTTCTCTTTCATAAATCTAGGCAATTGCAGCGGAGCTGGTAATTTTACCTGCTTTGCAATTGAAATAGCTTCCAAGTATCCAATTTCCATTACCCTGTTCATAATTCCTAATCTTGTATCTTCATCTTTTATTTCTTTACTGGCTATCCATTCTTGCTCTAATTTTCTTAATACTTCAGGCGAATCTGTATAAAAAATAGTTCCTTCAACAACTATTTCTCCGAATTCTTCATATACAACTTTAAATTCAAATTCAAAATTCAAACCTGCTTTTGATTCGCCGCCAATAACAGCATCTCTTTTTACAACTTTTATCAGCGTAGGATTAACTTTTATTTCCATTCTAACAGGCATTCTATTTTGCTGGTTTCGTTCCGCTGATATTCTATGGATGCTTTCACCGATTATAAATCCCATAAAGTCAACTCAAATGTTAGTTTTAAATACCTTGCGAAAATCAACTTACAGCACAGCATTTTTATTTCTTTCTAACAGAAGAATATTATGACATATACTGTACTATATGATGTGAGTGGTTGTAAAACTAAGTCTGGAATAAAGTTCCCTTCTACAGATGAGATACTTATAGATCAAGCTACATCTAAAATCTACCTCTTAAGTTCTATTAGTAATAGTTATATTGTGCATGCAGAGATACCTTACAAAGGTAAATTAAATGTGGAAAAATTAAAGCGCTACGATGCTAAACGAATGTTTCCATTTAGGCATAACGTTGCATTGCAAGCAGAGAGTTTAGACGAACTTACAGTTCTTTGCGAAGATATACAAATTACTGACGAGATAGATTCTGTATTAGTTGCGCTTATTAAAAAAGATTAGGCAAATTAAAATCTTAGATTCTTCTTCAGGTCTTAGGTCGACTCCCATATCAAAATCCACTATTTTTTCCTATAACCAAAGAGTTTGTTGTAAGTATTATGGTCTATTATATCCAGAATGAACCCTATTATTGTCAGCTCTTCATTCTTTACTGTGTAAATCATTCGCCAGAAATTTGAAAGGTCAAATTTCCATTGGTTAGTTGCTCCATATTTTGTAATGTATTTCC